>Ga0098044_1000665_pt1 | contig 18073 bp, 20 predicted proteins | sample 10_taG_FD_75053 | JGI IMG/M metagenome (GOLD analysis project Ga0098044, IMG submission 75053) | Marine viral communities from the Subarctic Pacific Ocean - 10_ETSP_OMZ_AT15264 metaG | ecosystem: Environmental > Aquatic > Marine > Oceanic | place: Pacific Ocean | collected 2015-01-16 | reverse complement strand
CCCCTCTAAAAAAACTTTGTTATAGGTGTCAAATCCGTTCTGCCACAACTTCTTTTACTCCTGTTCACTTGAAAGATACGGCAACTAAGTGGGCTTTTTGTAGAGAATGTTATCAAGAATTTTCCTTTCCACCTCTTTGAGAGCATTCTTATAGTCCTTCTGCACCATTAGAGTGAGGGATGGTATGAGTGCTGATATTGAGATTGATGATGTTGAAGATGCTTTACGCCGTGCTGATGAATTAGCCGAATTAACAGGAAGAGCAAAAAAGGACATTATCGCTGACCTTCTTGATGATGGTCAATTGAATATGAGTGCGGGAGAAGATAGTGAAAAGAAGGATTTACTTGATGTCGCTCAGGAACAGGCTGAAAAGTTGAAATCACTTCTCACTACTTTGATACCAATTTTTGCATTGATAATGAGTATAGGGGCTGAAGGGCTTGGTATTGTAGATATAACAGGTTGGGGTTCCGATTCGATGTGGGATGATGATAACCCTAACCCTAATTTACAAGTTATTTGGGGGTGTATGAATCCCGATGCTTTGAATTATGATGCAACGGCCAATGAAGATGATGGGGCTTGTGAATATGAACCTCCCGATTGCGAACATGATTGGAGTTATGAAGACCATTCTCGGTTAGAAGGCACTACTATTGTTGTAGACCAAATTTTAGGTGATGATGCGGGATGCGATGATTTTGGAGAAGGTTATTTTGAAATCATATTGAAGGAGAACGGCCAAGAATATAGGCTTGAAACCATCCATAGTGGATTGTGGCGTCATTCTTACATGATAGAACATGAGTTTGAAGATGTTGAATCAGGAACCTATCTGCTTCATGTAATGTATTTGCCTAATGAGGGGGATGATATTGAGAACCCCCATATTCCCACTTTTACTGTTGAGGCAGAAGAAGATGATTGCGTCCCTAATTTGAATTATTATGATTTGAATTTGGGGGTTGATGCTAATTCTCTGACTTTGTATGTTGATTTTCAGGATGGAAATGGTTGTGAAGAAACTGATTTGGAAATGAGAATCGAGTTGTTTTGGAATGGAGAATCTTATCATTTCATGGATTGGGGAACACATGGAGGGCTTGAGCCCATCAGTGATAGCGAAGTAAATTATGAAATACAAGAAGAGTTTATGACAGGTCTTAACGATGGGAATTGGTATATGGAATGGGCTGCAAGAGTGGTTAATAATGACAATTCAGATTTTGAGGTAGAAGAACAAACTAACACTATCACTATTGATGAAATACCTGATGAGCCTGAAATATGTGAAATCAACCTCTATTGGGTTGATATTCTTACGAATGCCACTCATGCAACCGTAGGATATGACCTCGATTGCGGCTATGAAGAGAACGACTTGGAAGGTTACAATGTGTCTGTGCAATTCTTAGTCTATGAATTGAATGGGACGAGTGGTGGGCCTAATGCAACAGGCCCCATCATTTATGATACAGATTTACATTTGATTGAGGGGTGGGTGGAAGATAACCATTTCATCACACTAACTAATTTCACAGAATCTAATGCTACGCATTATGATTTCTATTTCTATGCTATTTGGGAAGATGGCGAAGGTGAAAATCAAGTGATAGAACACAAGTGGTTGAATAGGGAGTTAGAACAGTAGGTGATGTAAAATGGAATTGGATGCTTTCGGATTGGTTGCAGAGTATGGCTTGCCATTGGTATTGTTGTTAGGGGCTATTTACGCTCTTTACAAGTTTATGGTTTTCAGCCTCTATGAAGTAAAAAACGAGTTTGGTAAAAGACACGAAGAAAATGCACAGGCTAACGAAGACATCAAAATAGCCTTAGCGGAAATCAAATCAGATTTGAAATTATTCTTAGAGTTTATGAGAGATAGGTGATTGAAATGGGAAAAATTAGTTGGGATTTACGAATTACTTACAACTCGTTGATGGTGGCGTTGGTTTCGCTGCCGTTGATTTTTGTGTTTATGCTGTTATCCTATCAATTGATTACTACGGCCTTTGTAAATGATGAAGTCCGAGAAGATATTGAAGCCTACATTGCTGTGCTTGGGATTTTAAGTGGCCCATCGTATATGGCGATTTCTCGCTTCTTTGACCGATGGAATGCTGAAGAAGAAGAGTATATCGAAGCCATCCGAAGGCAACATAAAACAGAAAATGACTTGAATCGGGCTCAAGGAGATTTAGTGGTGGATGAAGAAGTCATTATCATAACAGAAGAAGATATATGCGAGGAATGAGGGTTCTGTGAAAAGAGAATGTAGAAATAGTTGAACGGTGACTTTAGGATAGGTGAGATGAATGACAGGATATGACATCACTTGTAATAATGCAGGTGGACTCTATAATCAACAGTGTTACGATTCACAAGGTCATGAAATTATTGCTTACTCTTCAACGGGTGCGCCTATTGGTTATGACGCTCAATCAGGGAAAACTTATTTGAGTGCTTTAGACCAAAGTGGAAATGTGTATGAACCTTACGGTTCAGCAGGTATTCCCTACACCCTACAAGATTCAGGACCGATTTCATCTATCATCGGTAATTGGATGCCATCAGGAGGGGCCGACCCACAGGCTTTCAACAGACTTATGACAATGCCTGGTGCAGCCGCTCGACAAAGAGAAGCCACTACAACCGTTCCGTGGTATTACAATGTGTTTGGCTTAAAGACTCAACCTGCGGTAGTGGGGGGTCAGTGGTGGCCGTCATGGATGTCTTTTTCTGCTGAAGGTGATAACAACTCTGATGTATCTTTTTGGACAAGGATAGCAAATAGGTTAGGATTTGTCGAAGCGAGTGGAACACGGCTCGCAAGAGCAGGTGTAGCCACAGTAGGGGTTCTTGGGATTATGTTATTGGTAAAGAACCGAGGTAATTGAGATGGTCAATGGTGAAGATTTGAAAAACACAGGCGATGAAAAGGAAGCCATTGCTGAACATCATGAAGACAAAGTTTCGCAATTAAGAAATAGATTCTTTATCGAAACTCTCGCCTTTATGGGAGTTACTATTGGATTTACCCTTTCACTTTACAATGTGTGGCGCACACATAGACAAATACAGAGTCAAATTAAGACTCTTGATTGAGTTAATCCTTTGCTTACGCTTAAAGCGTAGGAATGTTAAATGGTCTTGATACAATGGCTGAAGATTCAGATATAGAGGGTGAGGAAACCCCCTGCGAGGAAGAATCAGAAGTTAATGATGAATCTGATAAAGTGGAAAATCTTATTCAAAGGGATATATTGGATTATTGGCAATTTGCGGATTATGCAAGGCTCACGATTGGAGAAGAGGAGTATAAGTCGGACCCTGAGTTTTGGACGGCTCAGTTTCAACGAGATTATGAAACGATAAAAGAGCGATTTGAAATAGAGAGGAAAATAATTTCGGGAGAAATCGTTTTTGGTGAGTTTGAGGAAGACTTAACTCCACATGAATTTGTATGGGAAAAAATTGGAGGATTGCGTTTGTTAAGTCTTGAACAATTGATTTTGGAATGTAATCAGGGAATTTTCCGAGAAGAAAGGTTTTATTGTGATAAGGGTAGAGCGTGGATGAAAAAGGTGGCAAAAACATTGATGGCTTATGGTTATCCTCATGTGAGAAAGGTTGAAGTTGAAGGTAGAATTCTTTTAGAGGTCAGTCAGAACCCTATGGGGGTAGTATGATGTCTGATGAAGAGGTAGATTGGAGCCGTCTTTCCGACCCTCAAATTATTTCGGCTCGTTTTATGGTTTTTCTTGTATTAGGAATAGAAGTTGTAGTGCAGACCTTTGCATTGTTAATTGCGCCTACTGAATGGTGGACATGGCAATTACTTGGGTTCATTACCGCTACCAATCTTGGGGCTGTGGTTTTGGCTATCATGGCGCAGAATACGGCTAATGATATTGGGAGGCAAACTAAAGTTGCTTTTACACCTGAATTCTACAAGACTATGACTTTGTTCTCAAAATTCCACAGGGTAATTGAGGAAGAAGCCGAACAAGAAGGAAGAGATTTAGAGAATGAAGTAGGGGATTTGGCTCCGAAGTTATGGAGTCTCATCCGAGCGAAAATTGATGTAGACTCCCATGACCACATCGAGCCTATGGAGGCCGAATTTTTCATGGATGACGATACACCCACAGATTCCGACTTTGAAACTGTGTAAATAAGTCTTGTGCCGACAGTTGATATAGTGGGGCTGAATAGTATATTTGTGAAGGCTTTACGGAAAATTGCATTTATCCTATGGTTATGTCTCTGTTTTTTCATAATGATAGGTATTATTCAGTTTTCGTTTTATTCTTATACAGGTGATTATCTTACTTTTAATCCTGAAGAAGTGTATGAGGTGTTGGAAGTTTACGGCCCTCTCGGTTTCCTTATTGATATTGTGGTTATTGGACTTTTATTCCGCTTTTTTGTCAAGAGGCAGAAGCGCAAAAAGGAAGCGGCTCTCACTGAAGAAGAATAAATACCTTCTTATAGTCGTCCTGCGGTGTAAGATTAGTCGAAGCACAGAGTTAAGTAGTAGTGTTGATGAATATGAACAGAGTTGATTAAAAATGGCAAATCAAGACCCACAACCTGAGATTTACAATGTGAATGCGGCCTTCCTTGCAGTAGGGTCGGCTGTTGGTGACAATGTAGTTACTAACATTCAAACCTCACAGGCTAACAACGAAGAAGTAAGAATTTATGCTATGATGGTGAATATCACCGATGGGGCAGGGGTTCAAATCAGTAAGTTGGTAGGAACCGATATTGATTTCAATGTGCAACTGACAGTCGGACCTAACAATATTCCTTCTAACTCTTTCAGTATTACAGGAGTTTGGAGTAGCGAATCACAGATGCTATCATTCCCAACACCAATTCTTGTCTTGTATCAATATCCTCTACAAGTAACCGTTACGAGTAATCAAGCGGTGGCTGCAAACAGAACAGTGAGTATTCAACTAATTAGCGAATTGGCTCTACAAAAGGTGGCAGGAACATATACGGACAGCGACTTCCCTCGCTCACGCTGAGGTGGTTGTGACCATCACGGCGGAGGGATGAAAAATGGTAGCACCAACACAAGGACAACGAAATCTCAAAAATGCTTATCGCAAGAAAGGTTTTCAGACTCCTTATTCTAAGCAAGGTGACTCCGTAGACCCAAGCCCTCCACCCGTAAGCAGTTACGGAACCACATTAACTGCGCCAACAAGCCCACATCGAGAAGGATTGACAAGTCCTGTTCAGCAGCGTCCTGTAAGGTCGAGGTTCGGTGACAGAGATTCCTTTCGGTCCTATAATTACAATATTACGCCGTGGCATCTATATCCTAAAGCGGATTCTGCAAATGTAATCAAAAGAAATTTGTATGACACCGCAGGTGCAACAGCCATTGGTTCAACCACTATTATCCAACAAGTATTTTTGACTGACAGTGGTTTGGCTCCCAATGCAGGAGGTAGCCCTTTGAATGAGTTTTGGCGCATTAGCAGATTCGGACACGCTGAAGTCAATTATGGTGTATTAACAGGTGATTTCCTATATCAAATCGTCATAGATGGAACGATTGTTCTTCAATGGACGAATTTCCAACTCGGCCCAACGACACCGAGTAATCAAATGTTCCAATTTGATAATCCTCTTGTCGTAAAAGATTCTTTTACATTCCAAATTGTCAATAATTCTTCAGGGACTTACAATTACGGCACAGCAGGAAACGAAGTAGACAGTCAAATCGTTGGATGGACTGAACAATATGTGGCTTCTTCCGAGACTTCTCACGAAGATATTGAGCAATCTTGAGCATAATGCTCTTTGCGAGTATTCTTATAGTGGTTCTGTCACTTTTACATGAGGGCTACTCATGGGTGTCAATACAGGAACAAGTCGAAGTCACGGCGGATTAAAAGTCAATGACAATAACGGGGCTTCTACTGTTTATGGATATGGGATTACTGAAATTGTAGTTACCGCAGGAAGTCTGACCTACGATGGACACGGAAAGGTCACGATAAACACAGGTGGTGGTGGTGGAGGTGGCATCACCTTCAACGGCTCAACTGCTAATGGTGTAGTTACCTATGGAGGTGCAACAACGGCTGATGTTGAATCTAATTTGACCTTTGACGGTGGCACTCTCGCCATTACAGGCAAATTGACTACTACAACGAGTGTAGGCGCAACCACGACAGTAAGCGCAGGGACAAGTGTAAGCGCAGCAACAACCGTCACCGCAGGAACAGGTGTTACAGCCACCACAGGAAACATTAGCACTACCAATGGGGCTATTGAATCCAATGGTGTGAATGCGAACATCACTTCCGCATTAGATATAGTCGCAGACCGTGATTTAATTACGAGTGGTTCATTGTCCAATGCTTCGCTCATAGAGATTGGTGCGGGGGGCGCAATTACAGATTCAACGACAAACTCACACGCAAGCAACTTTTTAGTCACGGGGGGCGCATCGTCTTCTGCTCTGACTGATGGTGGTTCAGGCTCAAGTTGGATTAAAGGGCAGACAATCACTATCTTCCATGTCTTTGATGGTATAAATTCTTTGGTTGTTACAGGTAAATTTGGTGCGATGGTAGTGGGGCCTGATACCGCTCCACCATTTACACAAATCACCTTTCCTGACCCTTCTTGTTCTGTTACATTGCTTAACTGCGACACCGTGCCAACATCAACAAGTGGAGGATGGCTCATTTTATCACAAGCAGGTCGCCCTGAGTTTGCTTGATACTTTAGTTTCGATTCAATACAAGCATCCAAATAGAATAACTGCGTAGTCAAGTTATGAGCGATAGCGAAAAGGATGGGGAAACGGAAGTTATCAGAGCAGTAAAAGATTTAGGAGCGGATATGGTTGATGTTCTCGATGCCATTCATGCGTCTTTGATGGATTTGAATAAGAAACTTGCGGATATGAAAGGTCATCTTGACCTTGCTACGGCGTTAAGTCTGAGTGAAAGAATTGGTGTCTCCGCTTCAGAATTGGGAATAGAAGTAAGCATTCCACAAGTAAAAACTAATGCGGAAATGGATGGAAAAAAGACTTCAAAAAAATCGGAAACGAAGGACACAGACGGAGATGAAGAAAGCAAGGAAAAAGATGATAAATCCTCAAATGATGACCCGTGTGACGATGGTAGCGTTTGTCACTATGGATGACATTAAGACCATACTTGTTCCGTATAACCGTTGGAGTCACGGTCAAAATGCCTCAAAATTAGAGGTGGTGCATAGGGAAAATCTCGATAGGCTTGAAGTGTAGCCACCAAAGCAGAAGTTAGCCCTGTAACGAACAAATGAATCGGTTCGCCTCCAACATCTTCGCTATTCAAACAGTTATCCCAAAAGGAAAAAGCGTGTTCTCTCATCCCTGAGAAATCGTGAGGATTAGAAACAGCCTCCGAGAATACAAATTCAGTCACTTCAGTCTCACCATCAACAATATCATGTCTGCCTTTACAAAGGCCAATTCTCTTAACGCTCATCTTCTCACCATACTATACGAAGGGGAGGGCAGGTATAAATCTTTCGGCTATTTGGACACAAAGCCTTCTTATAGTCATACCGCCACATTGCATTAGGGAGAATTATGTGGGAACATCCTTTCATACCAACTTTGCTACAAATTGGCCCTGAAGTCCAAGCACTTCCTGATGCAATGAGAAGTGGCCCATCTCCAAGTGCAGGTAATCCTCTATATCGTAGTTTAGAAACTTCGGAAACGCAAACGCTTACAGCATGGCAAAGTGGCTATGTTATGCAACCTAACCCTGATGGCTCTCTCAAGGCTATTCCTAAGGGTGGATGGGGGCTTACTCTGACATTGACTCCTATCGAAAGTATGAGTGCAGAAACTTTTGCTTCAGGTTCATCAGGAAAGCGCACCCAAATAGAAGAATACTATATCGAAGCATACACAGATGGTTGCGATGCTTTTTCCGACCAAATAGGTTGCTGTATATGTCGATGCAAAACAGGATATGTGGTTAATACGCAACTCAATGGATGCAAAGCCCACCCCAAACTAAAAGAGGCAAAAACATGGTGGAAAAGGGTGAATAGGAAAAGACGGTGGTTTAGAGATGAAACAGACCCTAAACCTTCTTCTTTTGAGTGGTTTAATGTGGAAACAGGGGCCGTTGCTCCGCTTTCATACGAACCTGCCGAGGGTAAAATGCTCGATGTCACTATTACAATTCCCAAATACTTCGCACCATTTGTTCAATCAACCGATGGTATAGCCATTGGAGACAATGGAATGGGAACATTTAGTTTCCGATTGAACGGTGACACAGGAGATAAACTCACTATCGGTCAAACCACCTCAATAACAATTTCAAATCCCGATACAGGTGGTTCTGATTCTATTCTTTTACCGACAATAACTTTCCAACAGGGAGGTGTCCCTTATTCACTTGATTGGGTCAAATGGGCTGCCGACAAAAAAATGGTCTTTGGGGCTTATGCACATGGTTGGGGCTACAATATACCTCCAAACAAGGTAGAGAGTCTTCCTGAAGGTAAGAAAGCCTTTGGAACAGCGAGTCTTTACGAAGAAAATACAACTATTCACTTATCGTGGGCTTCTGAACAGGACACGAATGAGAAGGCCGATTGTGGTGATGGATATGAATGGTCTGAATCTGCTAAAAAATGCGTTAAGAGTGGAAGTGGAGATGACGATGAGGATGACATGGATTGGGAAAAGTATGCTCAATACGGAATCCTCGCCTTGATTGGCGTTGGGGTTCTCTCGATGTTAGGATGAATAATAAATCAGTATATTCAAATAGTCTGACCATATAGTAATATTGAGGTTGTATTACTTTCGCTCTGTTCTGTTTCGGCGGTTTATCGTTGTTTTCCCTCACCATTACATTCAAATAGTCTCTCAGTCGAATAAGGTTGGCTACCTGTTTCGGCGGGCTGCTACATATTCACCCCATCCACTCGTCTAATGACGCTTGTTCCCCCTTATTTTTAAGGCCGAACATATCTCTCGTCCATTCTTTGAATTGGTAATATTTTTGTTCATTGTAAGTTGAGCATCCATAAGTCCTAATCAGGTGTTCAATCAAATTTTCATATTTCATTACACTTCCTGCATAAACTGTTTGAATAATTTTCCCCTCACATTTCACAGACACTAAAAGAGTGAAAGAACATTGTTCACAAGTTTCAGGTAAACTTCCTGTTCTACTATGAGGTCTATTGTGATGTCCACACTGTCTACAAAAAGGAGATGGTTCCTGTTTAACGATTTCTCTACAAGTTTTAGTCAGAGGTGGGCGGCGATAAGAATGATTACACTTTACACATCGCACTTTTTGTTGTCCGAAAGCCCGAATGTTCCCTCGTAAGTCCCTCAACAAGTGCCTATCTAAAAGTCGGCTTGATTGGTCTACATTGTCTACTCCTAACAAAATTTCTCCTAATCTGAATTGAGCGTCCACCTTTTCTCTCATATTTTTCAAGTCTGTGTAAGGATTCACCTTTGGTCCCGCCCCAATATCAGACATATCATGTGTATAGCCTATTCCTTCAAACTGTCCTTCGGTTCCGAGGCGGCTTTCAATAAATTCCGAATCCAATTCTTTCGGACCTACTGATTTCCATGTTTTCTCATAATCCTCAATTGAATATGACCATGCAGAATCTACATTTAACGCTTCTTTGTCTATTTCAGAAGGGTTAATTTGAGTAGTGAGAATCAAGGGTGCATCCATTTGTCCACCTCGATGTTCAGAAAGAAAATTTCTACTGAAATTGAGAATACAATCCATGAGTAAAATAACAGAATCAATATCTCCATCACTATTTCGCCGTCTTCCTGCAATTGAAAATGGATGAAAATATCCTCCTTTAATGTCCGAAAACCCGATGAGGCGACAAAGAATGGCTCCTGAGGTGTGAGGGGCTAATGTGGCAAAAAGATGTCCTGCAAGTTGTTCAGGAGCGTCTAAATTGTAGAAGGGCTCTTGACCATACAAGCGTGTCATTATCTCATCTATGCAGTTAGCGGTTCGGAAAAGAACATCTTTTAGGGTAGTAGGTGCTACAAAATCTTGTGACCGTAACTCACACACTTGTTCTTCAGACTCCAACACTTTGCCCTGACAATCATGAGTATACCCAAGTTTATGTGCGCCCTCGACAGTCAAACCGATTTCCTGTGGCTTGAAATGAGTGAGAGTCATATCCACCATATCAAAACGAATAGTCCCATCTCTAAATACAGAAAGACCGTGTTTGTGGCGTATCATGGCTTTGGCAGGATGCTCAGGTATTTTTTCCTTTGAAGTCAGCCCTTTTACACCCTTTATTCCTCTATCCCCATATCCTGAAACTTGATAACCCTTAGCCCACAACTCAGTGAAATCTATTTCAGGCCATTCATTTTTAGGGGTTCGATAAGAAGGGGTAAACGCAAAAGTAGTTTCTATTCCATGTTTTGCACACACATGGTCGGTAGTAAAGCCTCTTGGAACGCTTGCATTTCCTGAATTAACTTCTGCTTGGATTTGCTCAGGGTTGATAGCATAATTCAAACATTCTGAACAAAATCTCCATCCAACTTGTAGAGATTTTTTACCTTGCGCTGAAGCATCTTTTAGAGAACGGGATTTCAAATCATGACCAACGGGGATGAGCCCATGTATCGGCGGTTTCATTTCTCTGATGGCGACCTTCTCAGGTTTTGCCATCCTCGACCCAATGCGGAAAGTTACTCTTGGTTTCACCTCGTATTGGCAAAGCGAATTGATGAAATCTAAACCGTTGGAGAATTCTTTTAGAAAACCTTCATACTGAGCCCCTGCGAGGGTATTGTTGAGATATACTGATGCCTTCTCCCCATAAAGGGTGCGGTTTTTATCTACATTTATGTTGAGTTGATAAATGATGGGTAATACCTCTGCATTGACAGTGGCAGTATTTTTACAGACATCAATTTGGGTTCCCTTGAAACAAGATAACAATTCTTCGGCGGTGACATCAGAAAAGTGCGCCACATAGTCAGGGGCCATAGGGGTATTGTGTTCTTTGGATTGTGCAACTGCGGTGTCAAAATTATCAGGATATGCCAATGATTTCTCTTTTAGAGTCTGAATATGCCAATCTTCATTGTAAGGACTCGGCATGAGATTATGGTTATTCTCTTTGAATTCTCCAAATGGAATCAACATTTCTCCGATGTCCCATACCTGTGCTACCTTTCCTGTGAATAGAATGTTTTCTTCTTCAAGGGCGTGGATTAACTCGTCCTCAGAATTGAAACGGCGAGCCGAGCCGTCTTTGAATTGGATATATGGTCCCTCGATAGAATCACAAGGAGATACGACTGTGGCTTTACCTGGTCTTTCTACTTTCATTTGGGTTGCCGCTATGATGAATCCACCCGTGGCTCGCATAGAAGCAGGATGGATGGATGTGGCGGCGAGCCCTGCCGCCCTACTTCTTCCATAACGCAGACGGAAACCCCCTTTAACCATAGGTTGGGAAATTGTTGGTCTACCTGCTACGGAATCTGAAATGTATTTGTCTTTAGGTTTGAATGTAACTTCCTCGTCTGTTTCTGCGGTTGAGGTGCAATAGTGATTCAGAAAACCCCACCCATCGAGTTTCAATTGGTCTGTGTATTTCTTCAATTTAGGGGCTTTTAGTAACATCCCCTCGCACATGACGAGAAGCATCCCTTCCCGCACCCGATTATCTTTTACACGGTCTAAATCTCGCCCACCTGAAACTTCTTTCCCAACGCCCTCTCCTGTAATGTAGACAGGAACCTCTTGACAAATAGAACGCATTTCATCTGCCGCAGGTTTGTATTGGAGATTATGATATAGCATGACTTCTTCAATGTAGCGTTCAATTTCATTAGGTTCCATGATAGGCACACTCAGTCCGAAATCTCTCCGCAGATAGTCTGCTAAAAGAACCGATAACGCTTGACCTGTTCCTCCTGCGGAACGAATCGGCCCTGCGAAATTGATGGCAAGACACTTTGAATCATCTTTGTTTTTCAGGATATGACAATCAACCACTCCTTCTAAGGGCGCAACGAGAATTCCTTCAGTTACCACCGCCAATCCTGCACATACTCCATGATAGATGGCTATACCAATCTCAACATCGGTTTTCCCACCTTTAAGCGAATGAAATTTCTTTTCTAATTCGGTAGCATCTAAGTTGTAGTTTTCCACAATAGTTTCACGGCAGACGATACGAGCAATATCAATCGCAACCAATTCTCGGTTCCCATCATGAGCATCATTCAATTCTCTGAGTTGTTCTGCCGTTTTGCGTCCTTCCAAAAAGGAAAGTAATTTTTGGACACGGGAAGCCATATCCTTTGCTTGAGGTATCTCAACTATTGTCCGAGAGTCGTGACCCTTTTTCCGACACTCTGAAGCAATTCCGTAGATGGAGTCTACATCGCTTTGTAGCGCATCCAAATAACTCTCTTGCTGAGATGACATTTCTACCTTAGCCATACTATCAATTGGGACACAGTGTATTTATAGCCTACTGTATTTCTACCGTATATCCATCGGATAAGAGGATTTCTTTAGCACGGCGTATTTGATTTCCTTGTAGAACGATACAATCATCTTTAATGGTCCCACCTGTGGCGCATTTGGATTTTAACCTTTTGGCGATTTTTTTCATATCGCTACCTTTCTCAAACCCCTTTATGAGAGTCACCTTTTTCCCGAATGTGCGGATTTCTGTGGAAACGAATAAACGAGAGGCTTCAACATTCAAGTGGTCAAGAATATCGCCCATGCTGTCAGGCAGGAAATCATCTAAGTCCTTTTTCCAATTCATCGGCTCACACACATTGCTGTTTTCCACTATATGACTCTTTTCAGCGACACTCTTCTTCATACTTTACATTAACACGGTAAGGTATCTTTAAGGGGGTGGTGGGATAATATTCAGCATAACCTTTCCGAAGAACGATAATTTGAAATTTCCCTATGGGTTGGAAATACTTTTTAGGAGCATCTTTGATGGGGAGTAAACCTACGGGTCGAGGACTCATGTTATCATCCACACCCCAATTGTAGTCATCATCGAATTGTAAATCATACCTCTGAAAGATATTTTCTAATGGAGAAATAAGTGTATTGGCGGGTGTTGTCCCTCTCCCTGTGGATGTAATATCTTGGGCGATACGAGGGTCTGTGTTAAAGGAGGTTACGAGAGTTGCATTAGTCAAAGAAGGTGTTTCCAATCGGTCTTTGAGCATCTGAAAAATACGAGGGGCGTGACATTTCCCTACATCAAGTGAATCAAGGGTGGACTTGAATTTATCAAAATCAATTTGCCACCATATTTCAGCATACTCTTTGTCTAAATTTTTGTCAGTGGCCTTATTGGGTGACACTTGATTTCTTCCAAGTGTATTTCCATTGAAACCTGTCATCGTTCCATAAACGACAAGACGATGAGTGTAGATAGGTAAAAATTGGGACTTCCATCGGCCTTTCACTTTCTTGATGATATTCACGCCATCGTGTTTGACCTTTGACATTGTTCGCACAGTTGTTTTCAATTCCCGTGAGGCGGCAGAAGCCGACTTTCCTTTAGACATCGCCCAAATAAAATCAATCTTTTTTTGTAGAGGCATTCGGCGGATAAAAACTTGCCCTCTTGGACCCTTTCTGACAATTCTGATACCTTCTCTTTGTAAATAGCGATATACGGTCCTGCGGTCTGTTCCCACCATCTTAGCCGCTCTATCAATACCAATACCTCTTCTTTCCATTAGTGCGAGTGCTTTCTTCACCCTCCCTATAACAGCAGGTGATTGTTTGGGTATGTCCTCGATACCAATTTTGAATGCTTTACCTGCTCCTGACCTAACGATTCTTTGGCCTTGATTTTGAAGGTAGCGGTAGACAGTCCTACGGTCTGTTCCTACGGATTTAGCCGCCCCATCAACACCCATGTTTTGATTCTCAATGAGGTTAATGGCCTGTAAGACCCTTTTCAGAACATTTTCATCCATCTATTCATACTCCTGACATGAAGCATATAACCCTTACCTCGCATATAGGGGTCAGTCTAATGGATGAGGAATATTTTTATCTCCTAATGTCCACCTGATAGTTTTGACTACGCCTTGCATGGCTTTGAAATTCCGAGCATGGTAAACCCATTTCTTACTTTTGGGATTGTGCCTTTCCATTTCTATTTGATGGAAATTTAATTTGCGTTCTGCTTTGTCGAGCATGGTTTCGATTTCTTCCCATGAACGGTTATAGGAAAACGAATTAGAGTCTTGGTGGTCGGAGAGGAGTTTACTCATATTATCACACCTCTAATGCGTCCACATACTATTTAATTGAATTGGTATTTTGTAATTCAATCTTCTGATTCAAGCGATTCTAACAGTGCATCGCTGATAGTATCTTTGTCACCTTCTCGGATGAGAGTTTTTTCTGAGAGGTTCCACCCCTCGGATATATCATTCGTTAGGGCAAAACTTGTTTGTTCAGGTGCTTCATCGGAAGAAGTAATCCAAACATCGCCTACTTCTTGGAGATATTTTTTCTCTTTCAATTCTTTTAGACATGAAGTAACTGTTGTTAATTGAATCTTGAGTAATTGGGCTAAGGTTGCCGCATCCACAGCACCCCTTTCTTTTACTTCCAAGTAGATGCTTCGCAATAGTGGGTTCAAATCAAGATTCAAGTCCTGTAAGTCAAAGTGCGTGGAAAGTGTTTTCAGAGAGTGAAGAACAGCAGAATAGGATTGCCGAATATCCTCATTAGTGATTTGATTGCGTCCATTGAGGCGGGCGAAAGAGCGACAGAGATTAGCAAATTCGGCCCATTTACGATTATCGGGCATTCCTCTCGCATGAAAAGCATCTTGAAATTCTTGTTTACTTTTGAGTGTATCAAAAACAGTCTTTACCAATCCATAGGAATCGTAGACCTTTACAGGTAATTTGGAAACAAAACGCAGATACTCTTTGAAAAAGGCTTGCCACAATTTCAAGTCGCCTTTTACACCACCATAATCATCCATGTTCTTGATGATAATTTCATCTACGAGGTCTTGTTTGTTTTCCTCTGATAATCTTAACTGCGTGTAAATGAGAGTAAGACGAGAAATAATCTGAGGGGTGTATCTCCCAAATGCTTCCATCATTTCTCTTTTAGAAGATTTACCTTCTGTGTAGTTATGAGGAGGATTACCCATCATAAGGATATTAACGCAAGTAGGTTTACGAATGTCTAATTTACCTTTGGTCAATTGAACATAGCCATTCGCCATTGCACCCAACATCTCACCAAATACTGTATCTTTCCAAAGTTGAAATTCAGAAATAGCGAGCCTTTCATTGTTCATTTTGGGGAGTAAACCTACATCAATAGAACCCAAATCATCTCCTGACATAGCACCGACTAAACCAGGTATTGTAGTCATTTGACCCGATGAAGCGATACCGCAGGGAACAAGAGGTTGAATGACTTTTTCAACAAGAGTATCTTTTCCTTCACCATGAGAAGTGATGATTCCAATATGTATTAACTCATCTTTCTTGAAAGGTGAAAGACAAAAGAGTAGGATGGCCTTCTTGATATAATCAGGAGCGTAGAATTTGTCCCAAAGAGTCTTCATCATCAAATCCAATGGTGTTATGTTGGCCTTCTTGCATTTCCTCAGGAATGTGTTGAATTGTTTTTCACTCAATTGAGATTGTTTAGAGTCTTCATCACAGGTAATGGTATCTACAATGAAAAGCCTCTTGGTTTTGTAAGATTGGAAACGACCTTTAACACGGAGCCTTTGACCATCGTATTGTGCTTGAGATAGTAAATCAAGGGCGTTTTTGAATTGCTCAGGGTCGTCCCAACCACCCTTGAGTTGTTTGTCTGTTCCATTATGAATCGCACAGGGAGCGGCCCTCTGACCATCTCCTATGGCGAATTCGACAATAACACTGTCCGAAGTAGCAAGAGGCTCATTTTTACTCTTCTTTGGTTTACTCATCGGATTGATAGAAAGTCGAATAACGAATCCTGAGCCTTCGACTTCTTCTCCCGTCACAGATGATAGAAATACTTCTGACATCCCCTGTTCAAGTGTAGGAAATTGGTCTACCTGTTTTTCCACCCATGTTCTAATATCGGTAGGAATTTTGGTAGACATTGGTAGACCCTCAATTACATAGAGTGGCATTCAGTATTTATTGGTATGGATTTGGAAAGTGATATGGAAAGTGATTTGGGACTAAAAAAAGCCCCCCTGCGAGGTGGATGTAGTAGTAAAAAAATAAAAAAAAGGTGGGGCTCCCTGTGAGAGCCACCACCTAAGGTTTGTTTGTATTTGTGGTTGCATACTTTTGAACATTTGTCACAGGTCGTGTTCTCAATGCGGCGGTTCACAGGGGTTTCCCATCTGTTCACCATAGGTTCTTCTTCGCTCTCGCTCGGATTCTCCATTAGGTGCTGATACTTTGCGCTTATGGCAGAGTAAGAGTATATTCTTATCGTAGGTGCAAAGGGCTACGCCTATGCTGAACCTAACCCTCATATAGAGGGTGTCCGATGAAGAGGGGTATGCCCTCACTCGTCAGACTCAGCGACTACTTCCTGAAGTTGGTCTTCAGGGACAGAAGGCACTTCAACAGCATCTCCTGTGTTAGTAATCTGAAGGGACAGGACATTGTATTGGTTTCCTGCCTTACTCATCTTCTTGTGACGGACAAATTCAATCTCAAGAGGGAAGGAAGCACCGTTACCGATAGCCGAATCAATAGACTTCTTCAAGCGTTCTTGCTCAAAAGTGTTGGAAACCCACCATGTAAGGCGGCGGCCATCATCAAGACGGGCAAGTGTTACAGCAGTAGAGTCGTTGTAACCCTTTTGGGAAGGAATATCGTAGTTAGGGGTTCGCACAATAGCAAGGTTGTTGTAGAAGTGACCCATTTCTGCATCGAAACGGTCTGTAATCACCCTCATTTGAGGACGGTCACTCTTGGTAGCCTCAACTCTCTCAAGGAAAGCGTTGGCTTCATCAGTCATTACTACGGGCTCTGCAATTACATCATCATTCTTTGGCATATTTTTCATCTCCATTTTTGCGTTGTTCGCTATTCTTATCTTCTGCCAACTATGGTATAAACTTTCGCTATTGCTCTAAAGCCAACTAAGTTATCTCTTATAGTTACGCCCGTGCGAGTGTGCGTGTTTTGAGGATATACACAGGATAGTGTTAAATACAGAGTTGGAGGAGTAGAAGTAGTCCATACACTAAAATAGTCGGGCGGGATATTGAAGATAGGTGTTAAAGTGGTAACAAATCCTTTATCCTCATTTATTGCTGAATCGGTGAGTTACCTCATTACAGAGGCGGAAGTCCTGAAGGATAGCGTTTCTCCACAGATACAGACGGAAATAGATGATTTGATATTGAATCTCAATGCGTATCTCTATTCTGATGAAGAACCGTGGCCTGAATACAGGAAAACCGTCCCGTGGGATTTGGTCAATAGAGAGTTTTCATCTCGATTGAAGGCTTGGAAAGGCCCTCAAGAGGGTGTCAGCCCCTATACAGGGAGTATGGTGCAACAAATAGAGAGTATTTTGACTGATTCAAGTTTCCACCCGACATTACTTGAAAATAAGGAAGGAATAACATTCATTGGTAATGCTGAAATGGCTGCGGAAAGGATAGAGCAATATCTCCCTAATACAACATTTGGTATTATCAAGAATGATAATGGGGGTGTCTTCCTCCGACTTGGTGAGCAATTTGCCACTTTACCTTCACAAGTCTCTAAAGGGGGAACCCACATTTATGAGGCCGAACAATTCCATTCCGTCATCAGTGATATGGCTGCCCAACATCCTGCATTCAAGACATTTCTTGTGGAAAGTGCAGGAGGTTTGGAAACTTTCGCAACTGAAGGTTTTGCTGCCCCTGATTTCAGTGGAATAAAAACTTCTGAAGATGGGAAGTCTACAAAATCTTCACCTAAGGAAAAAGAGTCTAAGCCCGCTAAACCAAGCGGGAAGTCTACAAAAGAGGT
>Ga0098044_1000664_pt1 | contig 18091 bp, 10 predicted proteins | sample 10_taG_FD_75053 | JGI IMG/M metagenome (GOLD analysis project Ga0098044, IMG submission 75053) | Marine viral communities from the Subarctic Pacific Ocean - 10_ETSP_OMZ_AT15264 metaG | ecosystem: Environmental > Aquatic > Marine > Oceanic | place: Pacific Ocean | collected 2015-01-16 | reverse complement strand
GCAAAAGCCGTCAAGGGTTGGCGGCTCTGTTAGTAAGTCCCAAGCTATGGCGTTTTTTAGCTGATACGGGTCGGTATAAGGGACACTATAAGCCTTGGTCGCATTGCGATCATAAAATACGATCTCGGCATTTTCATCGATCACCCGCCGTACAAGCAGCTCAAAGTGCACAATATCTGACTGGCCGTAATTGCAACCTGCCACCTGCCCGTGGTGTATAGCACTTAACATGGGCGAGCGCGGGGCAAAGTAAAACGGCACATAGTCGTGAATGGTGCCGCCCGGCGGATCAATAACTGCGCGGGCCGCGCGTTTACTCTGCGCCCCGGCATGGGCGATATTGTGGTAGCCAAGGTGTAAAGCCTCACCACGCGTTTTCGACACCAATTCACCCTGCTGAAAAATCGCTGCCAAATTATCAATGGATGTGATATGAAACAAACGCACAGGTATTGGCATCGCGCACATAAATCAGGCCTCGCTCGCGTCCGTATTGCTTGCCAAAGCCCCCGCCACCACCGCATCGGTAAAGTGTTGCTGGGTTTGCTGGGCGGTTTGTAGGCGTTGTTTGAGTTGGTCGCAGAGGGTGGAGAGTTCTTCGACTTTGGTGACTATGCGTTTTTGTGTTTCGAGGGGCGGGAGAGGTACTGGCATACGGTTAAGAATTCCATGATTTAGATTGGTCATCGTAGTCCCTATGGATTGACCGCCAAGATACTCAACTGCATATCGAGTTTTAAACAACAATAGTATATATGGCCTAGAAACCTCGACCTTGAATCTCAGAACAAAGCTCCCTGTGCCACAAAGCCATTCGTTTTCTCGATCTGATATCACCGCACAGCGTCCCATCTCGCCACGCCTCGCCATCACAACATCATTCTCATACACTTTGTATGAGGCCAACTCCTTAGCTTTAATATGACTCACCGAAACCTGAAGGTCTTCGACAACCTTGCCCTCAATCATATGCGAGGGGTTGATAAGCGGTACACCACCACCTACGTACTCACTTTTACTGATCATCGAACCAAAAGGACCTGTCGCGACTTCCTGGCATAAGTCCGCAAATCTCACAGTACACCACCCCTCCGGCAGTTCAAAAGGCTTTTCTTCGTCAGTGATGGGCGGCAGAGGCTTTTGTTTTTTGATTTTTTTATCTTTCACCAACTGCGCTTTTTCGGCGGCGATACGTTTTAGTAGTTCGCTGGCGGGCTCGTCATTCGGGTCTTGTGGAACGAGCTTACCCATAACGGCCAGTTGCAGGATGGTTTGTTTGAGTTTGTCGATGGCGCAGAGGCCTGCGATGGTGCTGGGGAAGAGGATGTCCCAGTTTTGCTCTAGACACTGCCAGTTTTCCATTAGCTCGGTGTGGCTTTGGGCCTGGGTGAGTGCGTCCAGCAATGTGTCGGCCAAGGTGGCGTGTGCGTCCAGGCTTTGTTCGGTTTGGTTTTCCAGCTGGTCGCAGAGGGTCATTAGCTCATCGACTTTGGCGACTATGCGGTGTTGTTCCTCAATTGGTGGCACTGGTATTTCTAACTGAATTACTGAGCTTGTATTTAATTCGACCTGCTTTGTTGAACCAGAAACCAATGCATTTTCATGACTTGGCTCTATACGACTTTGAATTCCTGGCGCAGATATATATGCCTTTAGAAATTGCCCTGCAATTGACAGTGGTCTGATAACTGTTACATGTGAATCTGCAACTAACTCGCCTCTTCTGAAGCCTCTGATGTCTGTGATGCGCCCAACAGTTCCCGTCCCGGTAGAGTTCCAGAGCAAATCATTCTCTTGTAGAAAGCGCTCTTCTTGATACTGCTCAAGACTGTCATCATCTACATAGCGAGCCGGATCAAGGTCGAAACCCGACCATTGAACACATTTTTGAGACACCACTCTTACAGTGCCAAAATCAGAATATTTGGGACCTTTACCACGCTGAATGTAAGCAGTGATTTCTTGAAGCCTTACCCACTCCCACCCCAAAGGCAATTCAAACGGCTCTTCCGCATTAGTAATCTCCGCGAGCTTCTTAGGCTTCTTGATTTTCTTGTCAGCAACTAGCCGCGTCTTCTCGGCGGCAATACGCTTTAACAAATCACTCGCCGGCTCATCATTCGGATCTTGCGGCACCAACTTCCCGCGCACCGCCAACTCCAAAATCAGCTCTCGCAGTTTTTTAACGCCGTATAACCCAATTTTTTTACTGCTGCCACGCCCAGTAGTTTGTTTGGCAGTTATGGCGCTGCTCCATAAGTCTAAGTGCTGGGTGATTAGGGTTTGGGCGCTGTTCGCATGAGTGTTTGTTACTTCATCGCTTTGCTGGGCTAAATAAGCAGCGCTTGCCTCTTGAACGGTATTGTTGCTGCTCATACGTTGTTGGCCCCCGTGCTGCCCGCACCGGTAAGGGCGTCGGCCAGAATGGTTTTTAGTTGATCGCGCAGGGCTTGTATCTCTTGCTGCTGCTCGGCGTATTGGGCCAGCAGCTGATCTGGGTCGTGCACGATTTGTTCCTCGACATGGGGGTTTTTAATATCGAGGTTGTAATTGCGCTGTTTGATCTCGTCGATGCTGACTTTCCAGGCCCAGCGGTTTTCTTCGCGGGCCTTAAAGCCGTCTGCTCGTTTGCCCCACCACTGCCGACACGCGCTAAAATGCTCCAGCTGCATGGGTTTGGTTTTGTTAAAGGCTTTTACGCCCTCGGGCAGGGGGACTTCGTAGTACCAGACGTGCTCGGTAGGCTGACCTTTATCAAAAAACAATATGTTGGTTTTAATGCTGGTGTAGGGGGCGAATACCGAGTTGGGCAGGCGCACGACGGTGTGCAGATTGCACTCTTTAAGCAGTTGCTCTTTGATTTTGGTTTTTACGCCCTCGCCAAACAGGGTGCCGTCGGGCAGTACCACGGCGGCGCGGCCACCATCCTTTAATACCTCGATAATCAGTTGCAGGAACAAATCGGCGGTTTCGCGGGTTTGCATTTCGGCGGGGAAGTTTTTCTCGATGCCGTCTTCTTCCATACCGCCAAAGGGCGGGTTGGTGATGACCACATCCTTGTCGGCATCCCAGTTGGACAGCGGCTGATTGAGGGTGTTGGCGTGGCGAATATTGGACGGCACCTCGATGCCGTGCAAGAGCATATTGGTGGTACACAGCAGGTGCGGCAGCTGCTTTTTCTCCACCCCGGCAATTTGGCCTTGCAGGGTTTGGTAGTCTTGCGTGGTTTTTTGGTAGTGAGTGCGAATATGGTCGGTGGCGCAAGCCAAAAAGCCGCCGGTGCCACAGGCCGGGTCAAATACCGCCTCGCCCAGCTGCGGGTCGACCATTTCGACAATAAAGCGCGTAACGGCGCGCGGGGTGTAGAACTCACCGGCGTTGCCCGCGCTTTGTAGGTCTTTAAGGATTTGCTCGTAAATATCACCAAACAGGTGGCGCTCGTTGGAGTTGGTAAAATCCACTTCGTTGAGCTTGTTGATCACCTGGCGCAAGAGCGTGCCATTTTTCATGTAGTTGTAGGCATCGCTAAAGGCTTCGCGCACGATAAAGCCACGGGGGTTGGTTTGAATATTGGCCGAATAATTTTTCAGCGCTGGGAATAAGTCGTCGTTGACGAACTCCAGTAGCCGGTCGCCGGTAATGCCCTGCTCGTCGGCCGCCCAATCGCGCCAGAGGTACTTGGTAGGAATGGGTTCGCGGTAGTCATCTTGCTCTAGCTCTAACTGTTCTTCTTGCGCGTCGAAGATTTTTAAAAACAGCAACCAGCTAAGCTGGCCCAGGCGCTGGGCGTCGCCATCGACGCCGGCGTCTTTACGCATAATGTCTTGGATGGATTTGATAACGGTACTGATGGACATAACATTCTCTTAGTATGGGGTCGATGCCAACGTTTGTGGCAACGGTCACTCTCATAGTTATTTCAAATAGTTTATTAGGCGCTTTTGTTGTCGTCTTGATAGAGCTGGCGCTCCAGGTCGGCGACAGCCTCTTGGTATTTGGGTTTGCCGCCAAAGCCTTGCTTCACGATTTCCAGCGGCGAGCCGTATTGGTTGATAGGCTGGACTTTCAGCACATTCATGCTCTCGATTTCGGGGATACCGGCATCGGCGTATTTTTCCAGCAGGGCCTCTAGCACGGCGCGAGCGGTGCCAGAGTATTGGCCAAAGTAGTTACGTTTTTTAACGTTATTGGCCCGCTCTTGTCGGGTTAATGGTGGCTGGTCGAATGCGACGTGACAGATCAGGTCAAAGGCATCCAGGTCGCGGCCTACGTCCTCGCGCAGCGCCTCCCAAATAACACCCTGTTCGGCCAATTCATCCATGACCGCCTGCTTGCGGTCGGCAGTGTTCCATTTATTGATGAATTCATCCAGCGAGGCAAACTGCTGCTGCACGGCTTTACGGGTGTAATCTTTGAACGATTCGGTAACCAGCTTGCCGTCGGCATCGTAATACTGCACACGTTCATCCAGCTTTTTAACGGTGACGCCGGAGACGTGGTATTTAATATATTCGCTGCCTTCCCCGTCCTCAATGGGGCCACCTACAACAGTCTGGTCTGCGCCGTAGTCTGGCCACTCGCCTTCACTGATTTCGCCTGTATTACCGGTCTCGTCTGCCGGGTAATCGTCCTCATTGAGGTTGGTTGGGTCGTTTAAGGCATCTTCAATGTCGGTGTTATCCGGGTCGTTAATTTCGTCGGGATTCGTGACCAGTATTTTCTCGGGCACACCGTCAAAGCGTTCGTCGGCAAATAGCTCGGTGGCTTTTTTAAAGTCGAGGATGGTAAACCAGAGCTTGTTGTATCGGTCGTCAATGCGGGTGCCGCGACCGATAATTTGTTTGAATTTCGTCATGGACTGGATGTTCTGATCCAGCACCACCAGTTTGCAGGTTTTGGCGTCCACCCCGGTGGTCATCAGCTCGGAGGTAGTGGCGATGACCGGGTAGGCTTTCTTGGGGTTGATAAAATTATCCAACTGGGCCTTGCCGGTGGCATCGTCACCGGTGATTTTCATCACGTATTTGTCGTCTTTGGCAACTTGCTCCGGACTTAGGTTTACCAGGGCCCGGCGCATGCGTTCTGCATGGTCAATGTCGTTACAAAAGACAATGGTTTTGGCCATGGGGTCGGTGCGCTTGAGGTAGTTGGTGATGGTTTCGGCTACCAGTTCGGTGCGCTCGTCGATGACCATGGTGCGATCAAAGTCTTTTTGGTTGTAAATGCGGTCTTTAATCACCTCGCCCTGTTTGTCGGTTTGGCCTTTGGTGGGGCGCCAGCCTTCTACGTCGATGTCTATATCCACGCGCACGACTTTGTAGGGGGCGAGAAAGCCGTCTTCAATGCCCTCTTTGAGCGAGTATGTGTATACCGGATCGCCAAAGTAGTCGGTGTTGGAGACAGCTTCGGTTTCTTTGGGTGTGGCCGTTAAACCGATTTGAGTAGCAGCGCTGAAGTATTCCAGTATTTCTCGCCAGGCACTGTCTTCGGCGGCGGAGCCGCGGTGGCACTCGTCAATGACAATCAAATCGAAAAAATCCGGATCGACCTGCTTGTAGGCTTTTTGATGTTCTTCAGGGCCGGTTAAAGCTTGATAGAGGGCCAGATGCACCTCGTAGGCCGGATCAACCGTGCGCTTGGTGATTTTGGTCATGGCTTCGCCGAACGGCTGAAAGTCGTTAATGCGGGTTTGATCCACCAGTACATTGCGATCGGCCAGGAACAGGATGCGCTTTTTCTGTCGCGCCTTCCACAACCGCCAGATAATTTGAAAGGCGGTGTAGGTTTTACCGGTGCCGGTGGCCATCACCAGCAGCACACGATCTTGTCCGCTGCTGACGGCCTCAATGGTTTTGTTAATGGCCTGTAATTGATAGTACCGCGGCGATTTGCCACTGCCGTCGTCATAGTAGGGCTGCTGGATAATCGGCAGCTGAGCGTCGGTATAACCCTTATAGGCGCAGAACTTGTGCCATAGGGTCTCTGGGCTTGGGAAATCTTGCAAGCTGATTTCAATCTCAAGTGCGTCGGGGTTGGTTTTGTCGTGAAAGATAAAACCATCGCCATTGCTGGCAAACACAAAGGGAACGTCCAGCAGACGGGCATAATCCAGTCCCTGTTGCATGCCCTTCCCCACCTCGTGCTTATTGGCCTTTGCCTCAATCACTGCCAGGGGAAAATTGGGCTTGTGGTACAGGGCAATATCAGCGGCCTTAACAGTCTTGCGCATGCCCATCTGGCCGCGCACAATCACCTTGCCATCGCGCAGCTTCACCTCTTGGCGGATTTGCGTCATTTTGTCCCACCCGGCGTCTTCCACGGCGGGCAGAATAAACTTGCTGATGATATCCGTTTCTGAAAACTGCTTTTTGTCCATGGCGCTCTATCCAGCCAATCTAGAAATCAGAGCCAATTTTCCTGGTGAAATCTGGCACTAAGCATGATTGAGCAATATACCAGCAATTTCCATGACACTCTATTTAGTGGCCTCATACTGTAAAATCAGTCACTAAAGGCCGCCTGAAAGTGCCGACGTCTTGTCTCGCAGCCACTAGATCATTAGACAAACAAAAAACCCCATGCCTTTCACAGCCCATAACTTAATCGATATTTAAACTCAATTCGCGGGATGATTCGGCCCATCTGACCGCCAGGGATGGCGGAAATGCAAATTTTGCAGGAGCAAAAATTTGCCCTGGGCCTCACCCCTCACGGGGTCGCCCTGGCGGGCGCTCAAAATAGCTCCTGCTATTTTGTGAACCGGGGCTTTGCCTCACTCCCGTAGGAATCATTAGACAAACAAAAAACCCCATGCCTTGCGGCACGGGGTTTTTTGTTTGTTTGGTGGAGCCTAGCGGGATCGAACCGCTGACCTCAACACTGCCAGTGATGGCTGCACAATAATCTATCTTATTGATATTAAAAGATTCATAGTTAAATCTTTAGAGTTGTAATTAGCTGACAAATGGATTAGTTTGAAAACGAATCTTTGACAATATGAATATCTATTAACGAGGCAATTAATTCACCTCAATCAAGGCTCAAAAGAACTATGGAATCAAGACCAACAACTCTTGGTATACATACAAGCGCCCAACTTCACGACAAGCTTCAACATGAGATTAAGACTCTGTTGACCAATTTCCAAGATTCATTTGCTGCATACAATTTTATTGTTACAGCGCATCACCTACAACATGATTAGGGAAAGCACGACTTAAGCTCAACTTTACTGAGTAGAGAAAAACGTCAAAGATCACAACTTCCTCAAAAATTCAGATTGGTTCTCAAGGAAGTACAATACATAGCTAATGGCTCGAAACACTACCAACTAGACGATCCAAGATGGAGAAATCATAACTCAACACTACACCAAGGCCTCGAATCCAACTGGGATTCTTATTATCGGCACGAAGACATGCTAGGGACTACTCTAAAAAACGATCAATACTTCAGCATGAGAGTGCTGGTGATAGTAGTTGAAGAATATTTCCGGTGGGTATTTGATGACTCACAGCCACTCGAAGACTTTCCAGCTGAAATTTTAGAGGTTCTTGACTACTGCGATCACAATAGGCAAGGCGAGCCTCCAGAGCTATATAATAAATACAGATAGAAGCTCGCAGAATGAACATTTTTCTTAACTCATTTTAGCCAGCCGTAATTTTGACATAGTACTATTCAGCCAAACTCAGTTTTGGCGAGGAAGTGATTTCTCGCAGCCCAACCTTACTATTTTCAGATTCTTCTCTTGGCAACAAATTAAACACTAAACTATCTATTTCACTGGATGGTATAGAAAGTTTTTTGGCTAAGCCATCTCTAGTCACTTTTTCTTTCCAAAGCTCCCTGAAGATCTTTTCCCAGACTACTGATCTTTCTCTTTTCATTTCATTAGGCTCAGATTGGCCGTATCGACTGTTAAGCTGAATACAAAAATTTTTATACTGCCAGTCAGTGATAATGCTTAATTTATGCAGACGATAGCTCAAGGCGGCTACGGAAACCCCCCAGCGCTGCTTTGCAGAAAAGAGCTGCTCTAGATTATTAACCCTTCTAATCGAAGCTTGGACATCTTCATGTGGCATTAGTAGATTTGCTGCAAACCTATCAGCCTCATACTCAGCCTGCCTACCTTGAGGCTTGCCATGTCTATGCATCACCAAGTGACCAAGCTCATGCATAGCATCGAATCGGCTTCGTTCTGCCGTTTTTTTTGTGTTTAAGAAAACATATGGAATATTGTTTCGCCAGTAAGAAAAAGCATCAACGTTACGAGTATCTTCAGACAAAGAAAAAACTCTGACACCTTTGGATTCTAATAACTTGATAGTATTTGAAACAGGTTTATTGCCAAGCCCCCAATAGGATCTTAGCGAAGCGGCTGCAGCCTCAGGAAAAACATCATGTCTATAATCAGGCAAATCCGGCTCTGGTAGGTTAAATTTCGACTCACACCAATCCGACAATATGTTCGCGATAGACCCAGCGGCCAAAGCCGATTCGCGCTCTTTGGCTGACATTGCAGTTAAGCTACGAAAACTAGTAGAGTCTTTGTTCGGTGTATCAACGTCATCACCAAAAAAGAATTCATATGGGAACTTAGTTACTTTAGCCAGCTCAGCGATTGTGGCCGGATCTACATTCTCTGCTTTCCCTTTCTCAATTCTTGACATGTGTACAGCAGATATACCCGCCCTGTCGGCTAGCTCTCTTGCAGTCAAACGACTTCGCTTTCTTGCCAGAGTTATTCTAGACGGGTTTAACATATTTACTCCTTCTTTGTGATATCAACATCAAAATCAATTCCAGAAGAAAAGTCTCCCAAAGTTTCCTGATCGATATCGTCAACCGAATAAGATTGTAAGATATCTATGCGAACAGCAAATGGCCCAAATGAACCATTTTCATCCAAATAGTAAGGACGAGAGAATTCTGCGCTCACTCTTCCGTCACGCACTGAAACACACATAAACCATATTTTACTGGAATCGTATTTCTTCTCTAATTCTGCCTTCAGTTCATCAGGCCAAAAATCAAAGGTTTGAGACTGTACCAGAGTCTTTATCGCTGACCGCCTACCTTTCCCTGAAGAAAGCGGAGAAGGGTCTACCGGGCAACATGCCTGATCAACATTCTGGTAGAGGACTATCAAGCCCAACTCTTCGTTTTCAATCCCCTCTATCCCACCCTTGCTGTAGGGCAACCAACCATTGATACCAACAAAGTTTTGTCTTAGATGGAAAACACCTTCGTGGTAACCGTATGTCCCTGAAGCTGATTTAGGGTGGAAAACTGTAGGTGTATCTCGGGCGTAAGCCACTTTCACTGATAGTTGCTGCAGTTTCTCAAGGTCTAAACCCATTTGGCGAAGCTTTTCCTCCGCACTTGTTTCATCTTTATACCTGCGCTGGATTTGCATTGGATATTTCTCATGTTAATTTTTTCAACCTCAATCATAGCACAAAAAATTAACATGAGGTATTCCTGAATTTCAGAGGAACCATATCCAGGGAATCAATACAAAGCTAAGCAATCCAGAATATCTTAGGCACAAAAAAAGCCGCTAAAATAGCGGCTTTTTTTGTACATATATGACCTAGTTTTTGTGCAAAGTTTTTGTGCAGTTTTTGTGCAAAAAAACCAATATGCTCGTAAGTCATTGATTTTGGTGGAGCCTAGCGGGATCGAACCGCTGACCTCAACACTGCCAGTGTTGCGCTCTCCCAGCTGAGCTAAGGCCCCGAAAATCTGGGTTCTGAAAGACTGACTGCCCCTCAGAGACCGCGCATTTTAGGCATGCCGGTCGGGGGTGTCAAGGAAAAACTGGGACTTTTGCCCCAGCCTCCCTTTCAACTAATGCCGCACATGGGGCCGCATTATGACCGATGTTATGAAGCTTCCGGATCGAAGCTGTCAAAGTCGCGATATTGTTTCTCCAGCCGCTTGGCTTCCTTTTTGGAAACCCCACCCAAAACATTGATGGCATCACGCAAGCGAGCACGTGTCACATCCAGCCCCAGGGCCGTCATGGAGTCAATCACCGACACTGATACGGCTTTGCCGGTGACGGCAACAAAAAGCGGGAACAATGCCTCACGGATTTTCAGACTCTCGAACCCGGCCAGTTTCTGGCAGGCGCCAGAGATATGTTCGCGCTCCCAGGCAGGCAGCCCCTCAAAGGTCCACAGCGCAAATTGCAACAGACGTCGGGAATCTTCCAGCTGCAGGGATTTATGCTCGAAATCGGCTTCTGAGAGCGGCAGTGAGCCGCTGAGGAAGAAACCGGCCAAAGGAATCACATCACTGAAGCGCTCGACCCGCTCCTTGATCAGCGGAACGACCATTTTCAACTTGTCAGGGTTAAACGCCCACTCCGCATAAGCCTGCATAAAGGCTTCGTCATCAAAACGCTCGCGCAGGTACTTGCCGTTCAGCCAGTTAAGCTTCTCAACATCGAATACCGGCCCGCCCAGTGAGACGCGATCAATATCAAAGTGGTCGATCATTTCATCCACCGAGAACATTTCACGGCCATCTGGCATGGTCCAGCCCATCATGCCCAGGTAGTTCACTACCGCTTCCGGTACATAGCCCATGTCGCGATAGTAATTGATGCTGGTCGGGTTCTTGCGCTTGCTCAGCTTGCTTTTGTTCGGGTTACGCAGCAGCGGCATGTGACAGAACTCCGGCACGTCCCAGCCAAAATGCTGGTATAGCAGAATATGCTTGGGCGTGGAGTTGATCCACTCCTCACCACGGATCACATGGGTGATTTCCATCAGGTGATCATCAACCACGTTGGCGAAATGATAGGTCGGCAAATTGTCAGACTTCATCAGTACTTGCATATCAATCTGAGACCAGTTTATGCGAATCTCGCCACGCAGACGGTCATTAAATACACACTCACCGTCAGTGGGGACTCGCATGCGGATAACTGAGGACTCACCGTTGTCGAGACGGGTTTTCACCTCCTCTTTTGACAATGACAGACAATGGCCGTCATAGCCGGGAGTCTGTTTGTTGGCCATTTGTTCGGCACGCACTTCATTCAGGCGATCTGCCGTGCAGAAACAGTGAAAGGCCTGGCCGTTATCCAGCAACTGATTGATATGCTCGCGGTAGATATCACTGCGCTGACTTTGACGATAGGGTCCGTGCGGACCGCCATTGTCCGGGCCTTCATCCCAGTCCAGACCCAGCCATTTCAAGGCATTGAGGATATCCGTCTCTGACTTTGCAGTGCTGCGAGTCTGGTCGGTATCTTCAATTCGCAGCACAAACTGACCATTGTGCTGCTTGGCAAAATTGCGGTTAAACAGAGCGATATACGCTGTACCGACATGGGGATCGCCCGTTGGGGATGGGGCAATACGGGTTCGAACTTGAGTCATAATACTCCCGGGAAAATACAATGGCTTCTGGCAGACGCTAACACTGGATTTCAATGAATGCATCTGCCAATCAACAATGACGCGGATTATAACGTGAAGCAGTTGTCCTGTCCGCGTAATTGCTTGCATATCAGCGCTGCGGACAGGATATTCGCACCGGACGCTAAGGTCGACATGCTGTTATAATGGCCGGATGACCAGAATCGATCCACATCGTTTTTCCATCGCCCCCATGCTGGACTGGACTGACAGGCACGAACGGTATTTCCTGCGCCTGCTGACCCGACATGCCCTGCTCTATACCGAGATGGTCACCACTGGCGCCCTGCTCCACGGTGATCGCGCGCGACACCTGGATTTCTCCAGGGAGGAGCACCCGGTTGCCCTGCAACTTGGCGGCAGTGAGCCGGATGACATGGCCCGCTGCGCCGAGCTGGCGCAACAGTGGGGCTACGATGAAGTGAATATCAATGTCGGCTGCCCCAGTGACCGAGTTCAGTCCGGCAGCTTCGGTGCCTGTCTGATGGCAGAGCCTGAGCGAGTCGCGGCCTGCGTAAAAAGCATGCAGGCTGCCTGTGATATTCCCGTCAGTGTAAAATCCCGCATCGGTATTGATGACCACGACAGTGAAGCCTTTCTTCAGCGCTTTGTCGATACCGTGGCGGAAGCCGGTTGCGACACCTTTATCGTGCATGCCCGTATCGCGATTCTGGCCGGGCTCAGCCCCAAGGAAAATCGCGATGTTCCCCCATTGAAATATGAGCGGGTGCACCGGCTTAAGGAACGTCACCCTGAGCTGAAAATCAGCATCAATGGCGGCCTTAAAACCCTGGCAGCATGCCAGGCTCAGCTGGATAAGGTTGATGGCGTGATGATGGGGCGCGAGGCCTATCAGAACCCCTATATTCTGGCCAGCGTCGATCAGGACATCTTTGGCAGCATTGAGGCTGTTCCTGCCCGACAGGAAGTGATGAAGAAATATCTGGCCTATGTGGCTGGCCAGCTCGCTTCAGGCACCGCCCTGCAGCACATGACTCGCCATATCCTGGGGCTTTACAAAGGCCAGCCAGGCGGACGGCTGTTCCGGCGCCACCTTAGCGAGAACGCTCACCGCAAAGGCGCCAGTATCAGCGTACTCGAGGATGCTGTCGCGCTGGCGGAAGCCGCCATTGAGCGACAACTGCAGGCAGACGCTGAAAACATGGTCACGCCCGCCGAACAATCCACGCAATTGCAGACAGGAGTGCAGCATGCTTAGTCACCTGAAATCCTTCATGGATAAACATCTCAGCGTCCCCGAAAACGAAAGCAGCGAGCACCAGGCGCACCGGCTGCAAATCGCCAGTGCTGCTTTGATGTTTGAATTGATCCGGACAGATCATGACGTCAGTGACGCGGAAGTGGCACAGTTGCGGGAGATTATGCAAACACAGATGTCGCTATCGGACAGCGAGGCTGATGAACTGCTGGCGCTGGCTGAAGAGCGCGCCACAAAGTCTGTTTCCCTGTATGAGTTCACCAGCCTGATTTGTGAACAGTATGACCACCAGGAACGGATCCGACTGATTGAGAACCTCTGGCTGATCGCCTACAGCGACAAACACCTGGATAAATACGAGGAAATGGTGATTCGCAAAACGGCAGACCTGATCTACGTATCACACAGTGATTTCATAAAAGCGAAACTGCGTGCCCGAGAAGCCAAGGGATTAAGTTAAACCTTAATCCCAGCCTTCCCAGCCATCATCCCACTCTTCTTCCTCGGCTTCACCATCACTGACATCATAGGCGCGCTGCTGCAAATACGCTTCACGCATAAAGATGTACGGGTCCCCCATCAACAGGGACTCTCCTACCAGTGCCTCGCCTCGTCGGTTGATCTGGTCAAGCACAAACGCCGAGTTGCGCAAACGCACATTATCCTGGTAATTCAGGGGATTTGTGGCGGTATCAACACCCAGTCCGAAAGCATCCCGGAACGTGCTGGGGCCAAAGAAAGGGATGACGATGTAAGGTCCTGACTTGATGCCCCAGGCACCCAAAGTCTGACCAAAATCCTCATTATGCTTGTGCAGTCCGGCTTTTGATGCCAAATCAAGCACGCCAACAATACCGATGGTGGTGTTGATAACAATTCGTCCCGTATCCGAGGCGGCATCACCAAACTTACCTTGCAGTATGTTGTTAGCAAATACCCCTATGTCATCGATATTACTGAAAAAATTATCAACACCTGTGCGCACTGGTGTTGGCATGTAACGGCGATAGCCAACAGCCACCGGACGCAACAGATGCTTATCCATATAGTCGTTAAACGCATGAATACGCATGTTGATCGGCGCCAACGGATCTTCAGTCTGCTGGGCAGCGACGGTAGAACTGAACGTCAGACTAACCATGAAAGGCAGGCTGGCGAGCACAGAGCGATACTTCATAGATTCAAACCTGGCAATACTGCCTCAAGTTCGTTCAGGGTGCCGTATTATCGCAGAATGCATTACGCATGAATATCCCCCGATTGGGCAGCATCCAATCGTTTCTGCAAACGCTTTATCGACACCGGATATTGGGTTCCAAGTTGCTGAGCAAACAAGGAAACCCGTAATTCCTGCAAACGCCAACCAAAATCACTGAGCGCATCATTGCCCGCCCCCCCCTGGGCTAACCATGATTTGAACAGACGACTGACGGCTTTAGCCGAGTCAGCATCTTTTTCGGGCTGCGCCGGTAATTTCTCCAGACGCGACTCTATCGCTTTCAGGTAGCGCGGGTACTGTGACAGACTATGTTCGGGTACCCCTTGCGGGAAATCATCGGGGAACAGGTAATCCAGTTGTTCCTCTATATCCGCGACATTCTCTGGAAAACGCGATGACATATCCCGTAACCGGGAACGAATGGCAAATCGCTGATCAATGCTGTTTTTAAGGATACGACCCAGTCGCTCTGCCGTATCCACCAGCCCTGCCCGCCCTCGTGACAATCGAGCGTCAAACTCCGCCTTGGTACGCGGCACATCGGAACTGGTAGCAAACTGAAGCCGATAACAGCTGATTAAGGCATGTTCCTGCCAATCATTGGCCTGGGCAATCAGTTTCAACCCAAGCGATTTGGCGACAGTGGCGAACTGTTTGCCGATCATTTGCCGCTGCTGCGGGGTTCGCAAGGCATACAGCCTGGCCAGCCCTTTAGCAGTGACTTGTTCTGCCTTTGACGCCGTTTCCATCAAGGTCACAGAAACGCTGTCGCCGTCATCACATATAGCAGGATAACGGACAAAGGTAATACCGTATTCCATGGTGACTGAATGTGGCAGTTCGCCAAATTCCCAATCCTTGATGCCAGAGCATTCCAGCTCATGTCTGGGCATGTTCTGCTGATGGCTTGCTGTCTCTTTACTAAACTGTTTCTTAAGCGCCTTCAGGTTCTGGCTGGCCTTGAGCAGTTTGCCGTCGTCACCCAGCAGTTTGATAGTGGGCCTGAGATGTTCAGGCACGTTGGTTTCTTGCCAGGCGTCAGGTGGTAAATCGACCTGCCGCAGACGTTTGGCCTGCTCTCTCAGCAATGTCAGAAGCGGCGGTTTATCTTCCACCCTCACATTGGCAAGGGCCTGCTGGACAAACTCCGGTACCGGCACCAGCTTTTTTCGCTCACCCTTGGGTAAACTTTTAACAATGGCAATACAACGCTCTTTTAACAGCCCGGGCACTGACCAGTCGATATCTTCCTGTGTCAGTTGCGGCAGCAAAGCCAACGGCACAGTCATGCTGACACCATCATCCTGCTGGCCCGGATCAAAGCGGTAGTCCAGTTTGAGCTGGTTATGGTGCACGGCAGCCTGGTCCGGGAAAGCCCGCTGGGTTTCTTCACTGATTTCGCGCGCCTGCACATCGGTTTTCTGCATGTGTAAAGGCGTTTGTCCGGGGTTCTTCTGTTTCCGGCTCCAGCGATCAAGTGCAGCCTGTCCGGTAATATTTTCAGGCATACGTTGATCGTAAAAATCAAACAACTGATCTTCACTGACCAGAATATCAGGGCGGCGCTCTTTCTCTTCCTGAGCTTTGATCTCGCGGATCAAACGCTGATTGTGACGGTAAAACGGTGCTTTGAGATTGACCTGACCGGTTAACAGTCCTTCCCGGATAAAAAGTGTACGGGCCGCATGCGGATCAATCGAGGAGTAGGATACCCTGCGTTTTTCCACCAAGCGCAACCCAAACAGCGTGACTCGCTCATAGGCCATCACTTCACCACGACGACGCGACCAGTGTGCCTCGAAATACTCACGTTTAATCAGGTGCTGTCCGGCCTGTTCTGCCCACTCGGGCTCGATACGTGCCGCCTGGGTAGCAAACAGGCGACTGGTCTCAATCAATTCGGCGCTGACTATCCATTTGGGTAATCGTTTGAACAGTGCCGAAGCCGGGAAAATGCTGAACTTTCTGCCACGGCTGCCCAGATACTGACCATCCTTGAGTTTTTGTCCCAACTGGTTCAGGGAGCCGGCCAGAATACTGCGATGAATTGATTCGTAGAGCCCCTTGATGGTCTCCTCATCCCAGTCCGGTTTACGATTGGCTTTCATGCCTGACTGGTTACACGCCAGCAATAACTGACGGTGCGTCTCGCGCCATTCTCGTAATCGCAGCCAAGACAAAAAGCTGCTTTTGCAAAATTTGCGGAACTGACTCTGCGACAGTTCCTGGCGCTGGTTCTCGACATCGTTCCACAGTAACAACCAACCGAGGAAGTCTGATTCCGGGTGAGCATATTTGCGATGCTGCTCTCTGGCGGCATCGCGTTTATCGGCTGGCGTATCTCGCGGGTCCTGAACACTTAACGCGCTGACAATGACCAACAGTTCCGCTAGGCAGGCCTGATCATTGGCTTCCAGCAACATGGCTGCCAGGCGTGGATCGACCGGCATGCGCGCCATTTGTCGGCCTTTGTTGTTAATCTGGCGGTTTTCATCCAGCGCCCCCAGTTCCTGCAGCAAACGATAGCCATCATTAACGGCCCTGCGCTCCGGTGGATCAATAAAAGGAAACTGGTAAATATCACCCAGTCGCAGCAACTGCATCTGCAGGATAACCGCGCTGAGATTGGTACGCATGATTTCCGGATCGGTAAATTCGGTGCGGCTGTTGAAATCGTCTTCGCTATACAGGCGATAGCAGATGCCGGGGGCGACACGCCCACAACGACCGGCTCGCTGGTTGGCGCTGGCCTGGGAGATGGGCTCGATGGGCAACCGCTGGACTTTGCTCTGTACACTATAGCGGCTGATACGCGCCAGACCGCTATCTATTACATAACGAATGCCCGGGACGGTCAGCGAGGTTTCTGCCAGATTGGTCGCCAGGACAATCCGCCGACCACGATGTTCAGCAAAAATGCGCTGCTGCTCTTTAGCTGAAAGTCGCGCATACAGGGGCAAAATCTCAGTATCGGCGAGCTGCTTTTTGCGCAAGGCCAGGGCCAGTTCGCGGATATCACGCTCACCGCTTAAGAAAACCAGCACATCGCCCGGGCCACTCCGCTGCTCGCGCTCATGCTGACGAATAGATCTCAGCGCCGTCATGACCCCGGTCATCAAGGGATCATCATCATTATCATTCGCAGTATTCTTGTGGGCTACACTTTTGGCGGTGTTATTTTTTTCGCCCTCGCCCTCTTCCCCCGCAACCTCTTCCCCCTGCTGCGCCGGATCCAGATAAACAATGTCGACCGGATAGGATCGTCCGGAAACACTGATAACGGGAGCATCGCGGAAATGCCTGGAGAATTTATCTACATCAATGGTTGCCGAGGTGATGACAATTTTAAGGTCCGGTCGTTTGGGTAACAGCCGCGACAGATAGCCCATCAGAAAATCGATATTCAGACTGCGCTCATGCGCTTCATCGATAATGATGGTCGAGTACTGCTTTAGCATCCGGTCGCGCTGGATTTCTGCTAGCAGGATGCCGTCTGTCATCAGTTTAATGCAGGTAGACTGACTACTGTGATCGCTAAAACGCACCTGATAGCCCACTTCTTTGCCAAGTTCCACACCAAGCTCTTCAGCGATGCGGTCGGCAACCGAACGGGCAGCCAGACGCCTGGGCTGTGTATGGCCAATACGTCCGTTCTCGGCCAGTCCCAGTTCCAGGCATATTTTGGGAAGTTGGGTGGTTTTACCAGAGCCGGTTTCACCGGCGACGACAACCACCTGATTGTCACGTATGGCACGCGCAATCTCTTCACGCCGCTCGCTGACCGGCAGCTGCGGCGGATAGGTAATGCTATAACTCATTCAAACCCAGTTTCGGGAACCCCGGCTAAAGATGTCGGGGTTCCTCTTAATATCAGCTCTTGGCTTCTTCCTGTTCCCGGAGCTCGCGGCGTAGAATCTTGCCAACATTGGATTTTGGCAGGTCATCAACAAACACAATTTCACGAGGGACTTTGTATGCCGTTAAATTTTCCCGGCAGTATGAAGTCAGCTCATCCAGAGTCAGGACATTATCTCGACGCACAACAAACAGCTTTACCGACTCCCCGCTTTTCTCGCTGGGCACACCAATCGCTGCGCTTTCTGCCACGCCGGGATGCGAGTTTACAACTTCTTCCACCTCACTGGGAAATACATTGAAGCCAGAGACATTAATCATGTCTTTTTTGCGGTCAACGATGCGAATAAAGCCATCTTCGCT
>Ga0098044_1000658_pt1 | contig 18147 bp, 24 predicted proteins | sample 10_taG_FD_75053 | JGI IMG/M metagenome (GOLD analysis project Ga0098044, IMG submission 75053) | Marine viral communities from the Subarctic Pacific Ocean - 10_ETSP_OMZ_AT15264 metaG | ecosystem: Environmental > Aquatic > Marine > Oceanic | place: Pacific Ocean | collected 2015-01-16 | reverse complement strand
TACGGCTGGGATATGATGAATATCTCTGGTCCCGGGTGGGGCAACGATTGGATATTCGATAGTACGATGGCGTATTTCGAAAAGATTTCGGACCCAGAGAATCATTTTGCTTTGATTGGCTGGACATGTCCGGGAAGGTATACCCTGTATTGTCACGTCGAGGACAAGGTAGTACACGTGTGCCCAGGACAGGATGCAAGTTGCTTTGCAGAGCCATCACTCTTCAGACGCGTTGATCAACACTATAAAACAGCAATGCTCGACAAACATACGTGGCGCCATGAGCATTACATGATTATAGCAATGCAGGATTTCCTCAAAAAAATTGGTGTCAATTATCTGTTTTTTGATGCAGTTACAGCCAACCATGCTCTCGGTCTTAGAGAATTTAACTTAGAAAATATAGACAAAGAGAGATACTTTCGTCTGAATGACGAGCAGAATAGCTACTGGAATTACTACCTACAAAATATTTGGGATGGAAATAATAGGTGGTCTCAACACGCTCCTGAATCTTATCACGATTATTGGGCCGGATTACTTATTGAGTACATTGAGGAAAATAAATTATGGCCGACTTCTACCTAGATAAAAAGCCGGTTTATTTGTCGCTGTATGATAACTTTACCAAAGAAGGTATCGTCCCTAATGGATTTAATATGTCGATCGATGAATATAACAAACACCGATGGCGAATTGCTGGCCCCTCCAACGTAAAATTTACAAGAAATGACTTTCTAGATCACCATGTTCAAGAAGTGCCAATTCACGCAGACTCAATCATAAATTATCCAAAGGTCCTTAAAGAGAACGTGTGGTTCCGCCACTTCAAAAAGAAGGGTAGGATAGTATACACAATTAACCTATCACCATCAGCTGATTCGTTTCCAGAATTGTTTCAATATGGAATGAATCATTTTATGTCTTTTCTTGATCCTAAAATATTAAACTTAATACGTGAAGGAAACGCGAAGTTAATTATATCTTGTTTGAATGAGAAATGTGATGCTCATGAGATATGGCGCATACTTAATAATATAGTGATGCAAGACGGTCTCGGAAAATCATCAGCAGAGCTTTGGACGCCTTGGAGAATGATTGATCCTGATAATAAACTGCCGTTAGCCAGTAGAGATGTTCCAATGTACGAAACCCTTGTGATGAGAGACTTGGGGGAGGTGTTGCATGCGGTACAGCCTTACCGCAAACGAACCAAAAAATTTATTAGTTTGTGCAGAAGATATCAACCGGAAAGAATAGCGGCATTTATGTTTCTGTTAGCTAATGGTTTAGACAAAGAAGGATACGTATCAATGCCTTCCAAGTCTGTAAATGAGCCCTCTAATGATCTATATACAGAAGCCAAGAACGGATCGTTGCACAATACACCTCTAGTAAAGTTTCCGTTCGTTGAAGAGGTGTTACAAAACCACAGCGATAAGATTAGTCAAGATTATGTGCTAGATGGCAACCCAGTAACCGAAGAGAAAAGAGCAATATACAACAAAGACAATTTGGGGTTTGGTTTTAAAGAAGAGCAATCATCATTGGTTGAATATTATGAGGATAGTTATTTAAGTTTAATTCAAGAAGGTGATGCATACGATCAGAGACAAAGCTATATGATTACAGAAAAAACAATCAGAGCTATGATGTGTAATCATATGTTTGTAATGATAGGTCCTCCATTTCTGTTAAAATCATTGCAGTTAAAAGGATACAAAACATTTGGAGATTTGTGGGATGAGAGCTACGATCTTATAAAAAATGATGAAGAGAGGCTAAAAAAATCATTAAATATATTTAAAGAAGTCGTTGAGGGAGATATTGAGACTCTGTATAAAAAAGCCACCCCGATTATCATGCATAACAAAAATCACATTTTTAAAAGAATAGAGGAGTTTAGGGAAACACTATGAAAACACAAGTTGATTTAAATCCATATGGTCTAGGTGACTTTACAGAATATATGGCTGCAGATTACACAAATTCAACAAGTTGCATTAAACACCAAGTCTACGAGCAAAGAGATGTTCATGATCAATATGGTGGCTTTCCAGAAACGTATAAGTTCGAAAACACCATTATCAATCAGGTGTGGTGGGACATAGACACAGAAAACTTCAATAGAATGGGTGAAGCACTTGGTATAGATATTCAATCTGTATCTACTATTATGCAGCCTCCAGGTTGTGTTATTCCTATTCACAAGGATGAATTCTTTATGATGTGGAAAGAAACCCCAGATCGGTGTAGAAATGAAGTAATTGTAAGAGCCAATATGTTTCTAGAAGATTGGAAACTGGGACACTTTCTACAGCATGATGATGATATATGTCAGCCTTGGAAGTCCGGCGAAGGGAATATGTGGACACAAAACCACCTCCACTTGTCTGCCAATGGAGGATTAGAACCCAAATATACAATGCAGATCTCAGGATTCAGTACAATATGGACCAAAAATAACGAAGAAGTTATCGAGTTCCAAAAGACATCTGACCACAATAAATGAGCAATATAGTATTTTGTGGTGATAGTTTTAGTGCTTTAGATACTACAGGCAACGTTGAATGGAATTGGATGAATACCGTTGCACGACAATTGAACATGGATCCAATTATACTTGGAATTGTCGGATGTAGTAATTTTGTAATTAACCTGCAGGTTGAACACGCTCTTAAACACCACGACTTTAATACTATAATTGTTTGCTTAACAGGCACCGATCGAATAGAAAAACAAATACACGAAGCCGCTGGACTATGTGAAGCTCATACATTTAAATATGCGATAGATGAAGTTACCACCGAACACAGTCCATACAAGGGAATAGATGGGTGGAGTTTTGGACCCAATTGGTATGAAAGCTATAGCATGCACAAGTGGATGGAAAAGCATGATCTAGAAGATGCTATTCCTTTTCTTTATTCAAAAGGACTCAATACCAAAAAAAATCAAATATATATCGACAATATAATATGTATGTTGGAAAAGAAAAGAAGATTCTATAGTAATGTAAAATTTTATGTTGTCAGAAATATATTTCCTTGGTGGAAGGCTGATGACAGAAGCAGTTACGAAAAATATTTAAGTAATCCAAGTTTTCTTGATACAGGACCGGTCGAACATTTTGTTGAGGAAGGGGTACATTCAAGTCACTTAACAGAAGAAGCAAGCAAATCTTGGTCGGATGAACTGTTAGAAATAATTAAGAATGATAAGTGGAGTAGATGAGTGCCAACAAATAATGCTATACCATTGCAATATAAAAGTAAAGAACTCAATGAGCTGTTCATTCGTGGCAAAACTCCAGGTGGAGACAACTCGCCTAATAAAACCTTCATTGATGATTTTACTCAGTGGATCATAGATAGTGAACGAAATGAAATATCTGGGTTAGATAAGTTTAAACATGCGACATTTGTTCACGGAACAGTTCAAGCGTTTGATCACTTTTATCTGAGACATAGAGATAAACACTTTAAAGTCCTTCCAGGAGAATTTGCTTATCACAAAGCAGCCTTAAAACATAATGGATTTAAAATAAGTACTGCTATACAACCACTGGATATTGGTGATGCTGTTATATTAAGTTGTCCATCTAGTCTTAGTGGCAGCCACGGAAGCTATAATTGGGTTCTACCAGAGTGTGAAGAAAAGGGAATACCTGTTTTAGTTGATATGGCCTGGCTGCCTGTAGCTAAAAACATGAATATAAATTTAAAATATGAGTGCATCGATACAGTTTGTTGTAGTATAAGTAAAGCGTTTCCAGGAGCTCCTAATTTAAGAGTTGGCGTAAGATGGCAGAGAGAGTATCATGATGACGGCATTGATCTTGCAAATGAGCAGCAGATGCTTCCATGGATAAACATCAATATAGCAAACAGATTAATCAACAGATGGAAATTAGACGACAACTGGAATAGGTTTGAAGGCTTATATAACGACGTTATATTAAAGTACAGACTCACAAAAACAAACTCAATTATAATTGGTCTAGGGGATGATAACTGGAGAGACTATCATCGAAGCTCGAACATTAATAGAGTATGTATATCTAATGAACTTGGACAAATGATAAATGACAGTAATGCGCCAAAATTTACAGCTTTTGTTGGCTAAGAAATGACAATAATATCATCACATAACGATTGGGACCAACTAAAAGAAGTTGTTGTGGGGATAGCAACACATGCTCGAGTTCCTACAGTTGACAAAAGTACACACAGCTTCTGTTTTGCAGATCAATCCTACCATGACATTAAACCATTAGAAGGTAGCCATGCAGATGTTGTAATTGGTGAGGCTAATGAAGACCTAGACAACTTAACAAATACGTTAGTGGGATTGGGTGTTCATGTTTTAAGACCAGATACAATTGACAACTCTAAGAAGTTTAGTACACCAGATTGGGAGACGACAGGATGGTATCAATATTGTCCGCGAGACTTGCTGCTCCCATTAGATAATATGGTTATAGAATGTCCAAGTCCTATGAGATCAAGATTATTTGAAACGTGGTCTATGAGAGAAAGACTGATGGATGCTATGATGTCTGGAACACAGTGGATCGCAGCTCCCAAACCAAGGCTGCTAGACAGTGGTTACCAACTAAACAACTTAGATGATCCTACATTACTTAATGGAGAAGTTGTATTTGATGCCCCAAACATAGTAAGATTGGGAAGAGATCTTCTGTATCAAGTTAGTAATAGCGGAAACATGCATGGATATTTTTGGCTAAGAACTATACTAGAACCGAAATATAGAATACATTTATGCCCGAAATTTTATTCGTATTCACACTTCGATTCAACCGTAATACCATTAAAACCAGGTCTTGTTCTGTTTAATGGAGACAGATTGAACCCAGATCACTATCCACGTATCTTTAAGGATTGGGATAAGATTTTCTTTCCTGGTAAAGATGTAGTAGATGTGGGAAGCAATCTACAAAACGGTATTAGTCCTTGCTCCAAATACATAGGCTTAAATTTACTAAGTGTGAATGAGGAGCTTGTTATCGTGGATGAAAATCAAGAAGAGTTAAGAAGTATTTTAGATCAACATGGAGTAGAGTCGATTGGTTTACCAATGAGACAAGCGAGAACCTTGTCTGGAGGATTCCATTGTGTTACATTAGATTTAAAACGTAAAGGAGATCTACAAAGCTACTTTAATGTTGACTAAATAATAGATATGAAGTATGATATAAAAATGATATCTTTTGAAGGAGTATAGATATGAGTGACGTTGTTAATAATGATACTGACATGGACCACATTGACAAGAGGGTATTGCAGCTAGCTGCTTTGGTAGATGCAACGATTCGTTTTCATTGTGCTAATTTGCAAGAGACTGCATTCGCCGACAGTGATGGAACTGGTCATGTTTTTGATGAAATGGATGCCAACTATATTGTTACTTGGCTGCGAAAAGAGAAAGATCCACTACTCGTTACGATCTTGGCGACCTTAACCGGTGACCGAGATCCAACCACTGAAGAAGCATAGAATATTAAATGGGTACAGATGCTAAAAATATTAACGAAGAGGTTATCGATGCCTTATATGAAGCATCTCATTTGTATATGGGACAGTCTTATACAAACGATGATTTATATACGACTGCTAGTCGGCTATGTAATGTTCCATATTCTATGGTCAAGTGGGTTGGGGAAAAGCAAGTTGGGGACAGGCATCCGGACGATCATTATAAATCGCCGCGTCCGAAATATCAAGAAAGATGATCCATTTATATATGAGCCATAGGGGAGAACAAATGTGCAAGTCCTTGGATATAGTGAAGGTTTCCATGACGCTGCGGTAGCGGTAGTTGATGGAGCTGATATATTGTTTGCGGCACATAGCGAACGATATAGTAAGGTTAAGGGTGACAAGACAATATCTCCCCTCCTTAAACAGTACATCGATAACAATTACAATATAGAATGTAATTCATTTTATGAGAAGCCGTGGCTCAAGCGGCTTAGACAATTTCGAGCGGGCCAGTTAAATTGGAGGCTACCTCGGGAATTAGCATGGAAGCCATCTGTTACTCATTATCATCATTTAAGCCATTTAGCTAGTGCATTTCAAACGTCGCCGTTTGATGATGCAGTGGGTATTGTCGTTGATGCTATTGGTGAGTTTGACACAGTTTCTATATGGAAGTGTAAGTATGTTAATGGCAAGGCTACCTATAAACGCATATGGAGTAGAAAGTATCCCTTTAGTTTAGGGTTGTTCTATTCTGCTATGACTCAACGTGTTGGCTTGAAGCCCATGGAAGAAGAATATATCTTAATGGGAATGGCCGCATATGGTAAGTCTCATCTGTACAAGAAAGAAATGACAGCACAGCTTAATGAGAATAACCACAAGGGTGCTAAAGAATTCTTACTAGGTGCTACAGATGAAGATATAGCAGCTAGTGCTCAATTGGTTATAAACAGAGCTATACATCAATTGGTGCACCACGCTATTAAAATAAATTCTAATATTGTAGTTGCTGGTGGTGTATCCTTGAATTGTGTAGCAATGCACTATGCTTGTAGACATCAACTCAAAGCTAATGTTTGGATAGCTCCGAATCCCGGTGATGCAGGAGCAGCACTAGGAGCAGCTGCATTGGTTGAAGGGAAAAGGTTGAATTGGACCAATTCATTTCTTGGATATGAGTTGCCTGAAATTGATCCTAAACCAGTTGCTGAGCACTTGAACGCCCACGGTATTGCGGGAGTGGCAGCAGGCAAAGCAGAGTTTGGCGCTAGAGCACTAGGCAATCGTTCACTATTAGCTGATCCAAGAACAGCTAAGATGAAGAAACAAGTAAACACTATTAAAAAGAGACAAAAGTTTAGACCCTTTGCACCAGTTGTTTTAGAAGAGCATGCAGAAGAATATTTCGAAATACCTCGATATAATCGTTGTGAATACATGCAATTTGCTGTACGGTGTAAGGAGCCAAAGAAGATACCGGCCGTTGTTCATAAAGATGGAACTTCAAGAGTACAAGTAGTTGGCAAGAATTCGAACAACAAGCAAATGTTTGAAATTCTACAGCACTGGTATAAACTAACAGGCTGTCCTGTTTTACTAAACACAAGTCTCAATATAAAAGGCCAACCTATGATTAATGACTTAGAAGATGTTAAAATGTTTGAACAGAAACATGCGATAAAAGTTTTCTACGATGGCTAAAAACTTCTGTGTGTTGCCTTGGACACACATGGCTACATGGACGGATGGTAGAGCATTGTTGTGTTGTGTGGCTAAACCATCAGAACATAATCTAAATTATCCTGATTGCGACATTCCACAGATATGGAACAGTGGATATTTCCGATCTGCTAGACAGGCCTTGTTGAAAGGAGAGCAACACCCTGCCTGTGAATACTGTTGGAAAGAAGAAGCAGCTGGAATAAGAAGTCATAGACAAAACGAGAATCGGATTTGGTTAAGAGAGCTTGGTAGAGAGCACATAGCGAATCTTATATCGAAGACGGATGAGAATGGTTATCTGTCAGAAGACTTGATCACATTTGATTTTAGATTAGGCAATACGTGTAATCTTCAATGTGTAATGTGTCGTCCTAGAGATAGTTCTAAATGGTTTAACGACGCTAAACAGCTAAGAGATATGCTTGTCACTGATGCAAAGTACGATTGGCGAGAAAAAGCAAATATGAACCACAGGTTGTTCGAATGGTATAAGAGGGACAAACTGTGGGATACTTTCGAACAATACTTTCCTAATATTAGACATTTAATATTTGCCGGCGGTGAACCAATGTTGATTAGGGAACAGTTCAGGCTAATATATAAATTAGTCAAACAAGGGTATAGTAAAAATATTGAATTGAGATATCATACAAATGGTACCATACTCACAGATGAGATTATTGAGCTGTGGAAGGAATTTAAAAAAGTTGAGTTAATGGTCAGTATAGATGCGTTTGGAAAGCAGAATGATTATGTAAGATATGGAGGTGATTGGGACATGATAGAGGAACATCTACGGGTCCTTGATGATACTCCAGACAATATTGAACCAAGAATACTGGCCACGGTCCATGCAATGAATGTATATTACATACCATATATGGCAGATCAATTGTTGAAATTAAACTTTAAAAAGGTTAGTCGCATATACAATTATTTGTTTCATGTGGGAACGACACAGTATCCAACTTATATGTGTACTAAAGTTCTTCCGCAAGACATAAAGGATAAAGTGAAAAAAGAATGGGACTCGTATGATCACCTGCGAGATAATGAACAATGGAAAAGAATGCAAACTCAACTCGAGTTTATGATGAGTGAGGACCATAGTCATCTATTTGATCAACTACTAGAATACAAAGATGCATTAGATACCCTACATGGAACAGACTATGGTAAAGTATTTCCTGTGTTTAATGATATATTAGAGTCACACCGATGAACGATTCCTTTTGTAGTATACCGTTTGTTAGTATGATGTTGAATACTGACTCCTCTTATAGGTTCTGTTGTATTGCTCGTGGTAAAACTTCAGCAATGCGTGGAGAAGATAATGAGTATCTTAGAATAGGATCTAATACTATAGAGGACGCTTGGAACTCTGATACTATAAAAGATATTCGTAAAAGCATGATTGAGGGAAGAAAGATCCCTGCTTGTGAAAATTGTTACCTACAAGAAGAAATTGGGAAAAAGAGTTACAGGCAAATGAAGACGGACGAGTGGCAGCGCCGTCTTGGTAAGAACCTTGATGAGAGAATACAATATGCAAAAGACAACAACTATCACATAAACCAACCTCCAGCAGATTTAGATCTCCGATTAGGTAATCTATGTAATCTTAAATGTAGGATGTGTAATCCTATGAATAGCAGCCAGATGGCAAAAGAACATTTTGAGGTAAGTCAAAACAAACAATTCTATCGTGCCTATAAGGATGAGTTTGGAGATAGCCCGAATAAAGAAAAGCTGGCAGATATAATGTCGAGTTTTGAGGGCAACTTTATGTGGGATGATATTATAGGCAACATTCCACACATTAAAAAAGTGTATATGACTGGTGGTGAACCAACACTAATTAAAAACAACTATCGTTTTATGGAAGAATGTATTGCATCTGGGTACGCTAAGGACATAGAGTTGTTCTTTAACATCAACTGTACAAATGTTACTGATAGATTTATTGACATGACAAAGCATTTTGGAACGGTGAGAATAAATGCTTCGATAGATGGTTTTGAAGGAGTTAACAATTACATCCGTCATCCAAGTAAATGGTTTACTATCCATGTCAATTTCTGTAGATTGATTGCAGAAGAACATATTATTCTTAATGTTACTCCTGTTGTGCAAATATATAATGTATACAATTTGATACACATTCTTGATTATATTAAGTTCACGGCCGATGAAGACATTGGTAATAAAAAGAATATTGGCGTTGACTTTCTATTTAATACCCATCCCAAGTTTCTTGATGTTAATATATTACCTGATGAGATAAGAGAAGTTGCTTTGGAGAAGCTGTACTGGTTTGGAGAACAGAAGAAAGAGTGGATAGAAAAGAACTGGCTTACACAAAATAGTATGAATGGTGTTGTTGGTTTACTTAAAAAGGACCGTGACCCTAACTATGAACATCATATGAATAATTTCTATAGATATACTGATAGCTTGGACATGCATCGCAAAGAGAAATTTGAAGCAGTAATACCACATCTACCAAACGATCTTGCAAAATATCATCCTCGTCCAAGTACACGTACAGAGGTTAAATTAGATGACTGACAAGCCTGAACTGCTTAGAATATTTCAAAAACCAACGGATAAGCTAATCTATCATCAAGACCTAGCATTTACTATTGGTTGGATGTTGCACAATAGATGTACGTATAATTGTTCTTATTGTCCTCCTGCGAATAAAGCCGGTGACGACGCTTGGCTAAAGATGGACAATATAATGGAGTTTGTTGATATTGCCAACAAGAAGATCAGAGAATCAAATCCAGAAAAAAGAATTCGTTGTGTATTTTCTGGAGGAGAGCCTACCGTATGGAAAGGGTTTGGTGAACTAATAAGAACATTGTCTGGTGAATATGGTTGGGGATTATCTTTAAGCACTAATGGCAGTAGAAGCTATAAGTGGTGGAAAGAGAATAGAAAGCACTTTATACATACAGTATTTTCATATCATACAGAGTCTGTGAATGATGAAGAGTTTTTTGAAAAAGTCAATATGGTTAGTGAAACAACAGCATGTGCTGTAAGTATTATGATGAATACTAATCCGGAATACTTTTGGAGGGCGATTGAGTTTGGTGAGAGATTAGCAAAAGAGAACAGAACAATCTATATATCATACCATCCAATCCAATTAAATTTTGGTATGCAAGATATTAATGTTCAACCGTACAACGAAGAGTTGGCTCCTGTCGCTAAAAAATATGGATCTAATCCCAGACGAGGGTTCTTTAAAAAAGGAACCTATGTGTTAGATGTTAATAAATATTACGGTGAATGGTCTGATTATGAAGAGAGAGAAGTTTATGGAATTGATATTGTGTCAACGGATGAAGTTAATTTTGAAGGTTGGAAATGCTGGGCTGGATTAGAGTCAATATTCATTGATGAAAAAGGCCAAGTGTGTGTAGGAACATGCAGAAATCCATATCCAGGAGCTCCTCATACTAATTATTATGATGATAAGAAGCACCGTGAGTCGTCTTTGGGCAGCATTCTTGATCCTAAAAATATAGTGTGGCCAGCCCACCCAGTTGTGTGTGAGAGAAAACATTGTGGGTGTGTCACAGATATACACAATTCGAAGGTAAAGTATTATGATAAAGATTCTATTATACCCATACACACGTATTAAATTGTGGCTTAAATACCGCAAAATAAAGAAAGAAATGAAGAAGCGCGACCCATTCATTTATGAACCAGACTAGAAAATAGGAAAGAATATAATGGCTAAATCTAAAGGATATGTTTCCAAAGGCACTGTTGGTAAAAACAAGTCTATTTTGAAGGCGGTTAAACGAGACCGAACTGAGGGCGATAAGTTATTGAACTTAATGAGTGCGTGGAAGAATGATCAAAACCCCTGGTTGATTGTTCCTGGAACAACTAAGAAAGAATCACTTAAACGAGTACGAGCTAATGATTATTGGGGCAATCCCAAAGGAGCATACCACATGGGGAAAAGCGATGGAACAACAGAGACTGTATAGCATTTACACGAGAGACCTTTGTGGCTATTGTGATCTGGCGAAGGATGAAATGAAAAAAAGAGAATTGCCTTTTACAGAATACAATATTGAAAGCCATCCCACATTTAAAGAAGAATTGAAAAAACTGAACCCAAAAGCAAGAACGGTACCACAAATATTTGTCGGAGGTAGACTGATTGGCGGATATAGTGAATTTATGGAGTACTGTAATGATGCACTTGGTGCTGGTGTTGACACTATTTGAATTAAGGAGTTAAATAATGCCATTGACTATAACAGACAGCAAAACAGGTGCTGCTGATTTACTTGAAGCTAAAAAGCCGATCAGAGCTGTTGGCAAAGGCGGAGTCGAAACAAACGAAGTTGATAGAAACTCAATGGGTGGTACCGAACTTATGAAGTACGGACTACATGAGAGACTACCAGGCGAATTGCTTGATAACTTTCAAATTATTTGTTCGAGAGTTCGTGAGATTGATCCAAAAAGAATTCCTATTCTCTGGTGCCACGACCTAGCAGGTGACACTGAAGTGGCACACCTTAAAAATGTTAGTGCAGAAGATACAAAGTTTGCTAAGTTGGTGTTTGTAAGCCACTGGCAACTACAGCAATATCGTGATTATCTTGGTGTCCCATATAGCAAGTGTGCAGTTTTACAAAATGCAATCACACCAATTCCCGATCATGAAAAACCTGACGACGTAATTAACCTGTGTTATTTTACAACGCCTCATAGAGGACTTGAAATATTGGTTCCTGTGTTTAAGCATCTGCATGAAAATAACTTCAAGGAAATCTCGAAGCCAGTTCATCTACATATTCATTCAAGCTATGAAGTTTATGGATGGAAGCAAAGGGACGATCAGTTTAAGGAACTATTCGATCAATGCTTAGAGCTTCCGAATGTTCATTATTATGGATATACTAAGCACGATGATCTTTTAAAGGAAATAGAAAAGTATCACATCTTGGCTTTCCCGAGCGTCTGGCCTGAGACGTCGTGCTTACAACTATTAGAAGCGATGTCTGCTAAGATGCTATGCGTTCATAGCTCGCTTGCAGGGCTACCAGAAACAGCTGCTAATTGGACACTAATGTATCCAATGGATGAGGACATGAATAGGCACGCCAATGTGTTTGCAGATATGCTGTTTAGTGGTGTTAGAGCCATTGATACTGGTTATATTAATGATCGTTTAGAAATGCAAAAACGATATATTGATGGATTCTATAATTGGGATGTAAGAGCAATGCAATGGAATCAAATGTTAACATCCATTTTAGAACAAGGATTTGAACACAAATAATCGAATGGCCGAATGGACATATAAAATATTAGGGGAAGTTGATTCTGAAAAACTCACCAAAGAATGGTTGGAGTTTTGGAAGCCTAAACTTACCTTTCATGATCACGGAACGGGTCCATATAAGTACGTGGATGGTGTTCCATGCTACATGAGATATCATGGCGCTAAAACCGAAGAAGAAGCTAATGTAATTTTAGAACTAACTCGGCTAGGTCAAGGACTAATAGAAGACTATGCTCCTGAAGGATCAAAAGCTGTTGTTGGTGAGGCTGTTGATTATAGAGATTATAATCACGATACGTATTTGGATCATATTTTACGTGAACATAGAATAGGTCGATGGCCATCTATTATAACCGTAAAGCCACGCTCATGTTATGGGTTCCACATCGATCATGTAAATCCTATTCACATTCCATTAGAAACTAATGATGGTTGCTTGTACATAGAAAAAGGGGACCCATTTAGGGCAGTTAAATTAGATGTTGGTTATGTGTACGAAGTAAATGCTAAACAGAGTATGCACACATTTGTCAATGCAGGAAGCACTGAACGATTTCATCTTCTTGGATCAATTCTTTCTTGAAAGATTAAATGGATAACCTTCCTTTACTTGGTGTGCTGCAACAACTTGCCACTGGCCTTCATCATCAGGAGCACCAGGATACGTTTGATATAAACCATCTAACATTTTAAAATTCGTACCACATTCTTTATTAAGATTGTCAGCAATATACTTAATAAGAAATCGCCGGCGAGACAATTCCTTACTAAAAATAATGTGACTAGGATCTAAGTTTTCCGTAATATAATTCATTTGATCTTTGAAAAATATTACGGAAAAGTTATGTCCGTATCCTGTCTCTACATCATCTCTAATCGCACGGCGATATCCTCCCCAACCAGCATGTTGTCTGTACTTGGGTGATATAAAATATCGACTAAAAACTCTTACTATATTTTCTGGAAAATTATGAGTTTGCACAGCAGAGAATGCTATGATATCTTCATTGTCTTTGTTAGTTATTACTGTCCAATGAGGCCACTTATCAAGATTGTCATCTAATTCATCAAACCAAGTAGAGCCCCTACCTTGATAGGAGCTCTTCATGGTCTTTATAAATTTACCTAATTGATATTTGCTTTTTGATTTTCCCTGGGCTGATCCCACTTGGATCGGCAGGTGGAGGAGTTGGTTTTCCTTTGCCATTTCGAAGAACCTTTTCAAAGTTTTCAAAATTAAAAAATCTAATGTTCTGACCAAATGTACTCATACACGACATTCCATTTTGAAATATTTCTATAATCGACATAGTTCCTGCTTCTTTGCTCATGAGAACCATGATAGTGAGTTCTCCAAAGGTTGAATCCATCTTAGCAGATATGAATGGTATCTCTTCGTGTTCTTCATAAAGATTATCGAGCCCTGTCGCCGCATCGATGCAGACAACCTTTTTCGGCATGGTATATGCTGTAGTTGAAATCGGTGGGCCACCATTATTGGGAGGGTCATCTGGAGATATTTTCTGAGCTAATCCTGCAACCGGTATCATTGTAAAGAATAACAAAATAGCTAATATTAGCCTGGTAGACATTTGTGCTGTTCCTCGTATTGATCTCTATATTTGATAAACTCCATGATATGATCATCTCTTCGTTCTACAAACAATTGAGGCTCATCCTGTTCAACAGCAATTATGGTCACTAATTGTCCAATAGGAATACTTGTTCTTTCTTCATACATGACGGCATATGCGGACTCCTGCATGAAGTAGTTATTAATCCAGCTTCGTTGCTTCCGCTTATTTGCCGTCTTGAAGTCAATGATTGATGCTTTGCCATCAAATACACCAACACAATCTACTCTTCCAGCTGTCCTAAGATAGTCGGAATACAAACATCCTTCAACAGAATAAACCTCTCCCAAGTATGTATCTAAGATTGGTTTAATTTGTTTGAACAAGAAGTGATCTGATGGAGTGATTTTTGAGAAATCTATGTCTGTATTATTGACATAGTCCTCGCATAGTTTGTGTACTCTAGTGCCTCTTCTGCCGGCCTTATTGGCAATTTTATTAGCCTCTTTTTCACCAACGCGCCTTCGCCATTCGGCGATTCCTTTAGCGCTAACCTGTGATGTGATTGTTGTTACAGAGGGGTATCTAATACCACTTGGTGTGATATAATGTCTCTTACCATTCTTTGTTTCAACATTAAGCTCCACTAGTTCATTAACAGCGTGTTTAAACATTACAATTTCATCCATAAATATTGCTCATTACTAATATTTATGGTAGCAATATTGCATAGTTAATGTATACATATACGTTATACGTAGAGTGTTAAGGTATACATATACTTTTAAATAACACTATACGTCAATGCTTCCCTTTGGATGGTTCTTTTTCATTTCGCGCATAACGTCCTTCCATCCTTGATCAGTGCCATGTCCTCCGGCACCACCCGACATATCTCTGCCACTAATTATACTAGGAGCATATATCGTTTGTGTATGGGTTGGATGGTTTTCTCTATACTCGTCTAACTCCGACATTGACATTACAATATCGTAGTATTCACCTTCATCGTTTTGGAAAGTATATGTTGGCATTTTCATTATCTTCTTCGTCTATGTAAGCTCTCACGTCTTTGATTTTCAAAGCTCGATCTAGTCTTCGTTGTTTTTTACGATCGACTCTTTGTTTTTTTTCATCGAAATCTTCACCTTCATCATCATATTGATACCAGTTCTTCTTTCTCGACATCGTTCTCCCTTTCCTTATACTCCTAAATCAGGGAATGCTTGCTTAGCCACTTCCTTGCTAACACCTTTAATTTCGCGACCTTTCATTTGTATTAGAAGCTCCGCATCAATTGGAGATACCATTTCCAAAATACGAATAAAAAGAACCTCTCGACGATCGTGTCTAGCATCTGGTTCCAGAGGCTTTCCATCTACGTTGATAAAGTACCTAAAATTCTTAATTTCGCTAATGAATTGTCCTTCAACATCAAGATCCTCCTCCAGTGGTCTGTAGGGAGGTGCACCAGGCGGCAAGAGCCACGTAATTCTTGGACTGTATGTTAATTGAAGAACGTCTTTAAGGTGTGGTAGAAGATCCTGCTCTACACCTTGCAGGACCTGAACTTTTTGTGTGACGTTTTTTGTCTTGCGACAGGCTTCCATCACTTCGCCCATGCCTTGATTAATAGCCATTTTAAAACTCGCCTATGTTTTCCATTAAATTTTTAAGTTTATATTTTACAAAATAGTTAAACAATTTGTCCCGACCAGGAGCTGGTTGGTTGAAGATATCTAACACTGAGTTTTGGATATTATCAGGGATATATTCAAGATCGATTAACATTCTGTTGCGAATCCAACCTTCTTTTTCATTATCGGAGAGACTGGTCTCTATTTGATCGGCACTGCCTTTCAACCGCTCAAGGTATTTAGCTCGTAGTGGCTTTTGCCTTTTGCCCTTAACAAAACAATCATCAGGTGAGATAAAGTTAGGTACTCCGTCACCACGATCACCTTTGGCAATATGTTCAACCAAGAATCGCGATGGAGAGCTGTGTCTGATCCATTTCTTTCGAGTTGGATCATATTGCTTAACATTGGGAAATCTGTGTAACTGTATGAAGTCTTTGTCACCAGATAAAATTAAGACGTCTTCGCCCTTGAGCTGCCCTAGGTTGGCATCAAACTTCGCTTGGAAGTGCATTGGGTTGACAACAGCATGGGTTAACGTACCAATGATATCATCTGCCTCTGCGGATTCAATACGAATGACCTTATAAGGCAAGTATTCCTTGACTTCATCTCTCACCTTATTAAGTGTATTGAAGATTAACGACCAATCCAGATCAGACTGGTCTCTGTATTTCTTACGAGCGGCCTTGTAGTATTGGAATCGTTGCTTTCTCCAATAGTTCTTGTCGTCGCAACATATGACCATCTGGCCATAGTCCTTGCGAAATTTTTTGTTGAGAGATCGTAATTTGTTTAAAATCATGTGCCTAAGAAGATCCTCTTCCAAGGCCACATTGGTATGATTGCCCAACTGGGCCATTAAATTTGCAATCATCACCTGGTTCATATCGACCAATATCAAAATATAACTCCTAACACTACATCGTGTAGTTACTCTTCATCTTCATCATCTTCAAATGCAATTCCGCTCTCTTCTTCTGAGATCACCTCTTTAGCAAAACTCTGCAGAGGATGATCAACATTTATAGATTTATACATTGCGGACTTGATCGCTTCGCTAATGAGAATCAGATCAGGTCTAATTTCTTTGTTTGAATTGATATCACATCCGTGCTTTTCCATGTTGCGGAAAACCTCAAAAGCAAACTCAACAGCAGCTTCTGTCACAAATTTGTTTCGAATTTCGGATATGTGCTCCTCGAACTCGTTCTCGGATTGAGGGAGTCGAGGCTGTTTTAATCCCGGAAATGCTACTACGTTACTACTCATTAAAGCGTTAGTCTCCATAGGATATCAATTGTAACTTGTCTATTATTTATGCTTTTCTTGAACGCTTCTTTTTCTTCGTAGGTTTGATGTTGTTATCATCATTGTACATCTCTTGTGTGTACGTACCGATGTCCGGATAGTACACTCCAACAGTTCGCTTAGGTGTACCATCATCATGATATGCCATCGAAACACATCGAAATTTCACCTTGAATTCTTGATTTTCACCATAATACAAGTCAAGATACACCCCACTACGTAGATATGATTCCAAGTTCTGAACATACGTATCGAGCTGGTTGTACATACCATGTGCTTTTTTGTCCGTTTTCGCCAGCTTGTGATAGCGAGCTCGCTCGGCTTTGTTCACATTAATCCACTGACGGACCTTCTTCAGAGATAACTGATGTTCATCCGGAAGATCGCGAACGGCAGGATCGATCGCAGAATATTTGGGAGGCTTCTTGTTTGCTCGCGCTTTGGCAAGCCTCTCTCTGCGCTCAGCCTTCTGTTCTTCTGTCAAAGGTGCGCGCGCTTTTCTGCGTTTTTTAATTACCGGTTTCATGCGATATTTTTCCTGTGTGTTTTCATCATTATGTTATTTTCGGGCCAAACGAGATGCCAGTCAACGGCGTTATTATATAGGGATTTTCTGCGATATATTAAACCGCAGAATTCTGCGAGGTTGGAACAAGGCTTCAAAGCTCCCTAGAGTGAGGTTAGGTAGCTTTGAAGCTACCTAGCACTGCAGAATTCTGCGAAAAACAAAATCGCAGTTTTCTGCGTAAAAAGAAAATGAAAAAAACTTCAGAAAAGTGTTCGAACCGCGTTGACCGGTATCCGGATAGAGGCGATTATATAATCATGATGAGAAACACAGCAAAGAAACAGCTAGATTTCACAAACACGATCAATGCGTGTTATGCCAATGCAGCTGCTCACAAATTGGGTAAGATTATTACCCGGGCAGACAAAAAAGGCTTATCCGGCATGATCGAGTTTGAGATCTCTGAGCCTCGACTGGAGGTCGCTAGCAAGGTGCAGCGCCTCGTAGTCGATATCGCAGTTTCCGGTATCGTGCCTAGCATCGATGGTTGGGAATTTGTCGGAAAACTGAC
>Ga0098044_1000655_pt1 | contig 18214 bp, 21 predicted proteins | sample 10_taG_FD_75053 | JGI IMG/M metagenome (GOLD analysis project Ga0098044, IMG submission 75053) | Marine viral communities from the Subarctic Pacific Ocean - 10_ETSP_OMZ_AT15264 metaG | ecosystem: Environmental > Aquatic > Marine > Oceanic | place: Pacific Ocean | collected 2015-01-16 | reverse complement strand
TTCCCGCTGCAAAAGCCTTTCAGGCCGAGCGTGACCGATCTGCACAAGAATGGTCGACATTTTCCGCCGAACTATTTGCACGAGAGCTGGCAGGACTATCTCTATTGGGATAGTGAACTGGAACCGTAAGCGGCTCAGGCTTTTTCTGACAACTTGATTGCGATACGGCAGGCGCCCTTGATGACGCTTGAAAGAAGCGGATAGGCGGTTGCCTCTCTCGCGCCTTTTTCGATTGCCTCGTCGCGATGCTGGACCTCTTCCAGACGGAATTTTTCAATTGTGTCGCGCAAAGGCTTTTCGGCCTCACCCATGGCGTCGAGCCGTTTGATCTGTGATGTGTAGTGTTCGTCGATCACGGTTTCGACGGCTTCGGTGCAGGCGTGGGCGGCTTTTTCTCCCATGAGGGCCGTGGCAGCGCCAAGCGCAAAACCTGCGACATGCCAGATCGGGTTGAGAACTGTTGGGCGTACGTGGCGTTCGTTCACCAGTGTATCGAAGCGCTCGAGATGCACTTCTTCGTCTTTCGCCATGCGTGTAAGCGAGGCGGCTGTCTCGCGCTTGTGCGGCAGATGTTTGAAGACCGCGAGCTGGCCGGAGTAGATGCGCACGGCACCATATTCACCGGCATGATCGACACGGATTATTTCTTCGACGGCGCTGTCTTCCGGGCGGCCTGGTTGTGCTGTTACTTTACCGGTCATAGGGATTTTCCATGGGCTTCGCTGCGGAAGCGTATCACGGGCAGCGCGGAAATGCAGGTGAGGCAAAGCGAAATCAGGAAGTTAAAGCCAGCGAGTGAAATGCCAAAGAGCGTCCAGGCGGCCTTGTCGCATTGCGGCAGGTGCTGACCGGTCTGCAATTCGGCCTTGAGGGCGTCAAGGGAGTTCGAGACGAGACCGCCGCCGGTGCAGCTCGATGGGCCGGGCCACCATTTGTATTCAACGCCGACGTGATAGCCTGAAAGGCCGGTGCCGATGGCGAAGGCGATGACGCAGAGGCCCATAAAGATGACGGGCGCGATGCCCAGATTCGCTTCGCGCGAAAGGATGCCAGCAACGAGGGCCGCGCCAATCGCGAAGATATAGGGGATGCGTTCTTGAAGGCAGAGATGGCAAGGCGCATAGCCAAGGGCATATTGGAAAAAATAAGCCCCGCCGAGCGTCGCGACGCTCAGAGCGAGAATGATCCATGGGACCATATGGGTCGGAATTCGATTCAGCATGGCTTTATCAAAGCACGAGTTATGTGTTTTGTCGCTTGCGTCTAATGGCAGCAGGTGGACTGCAATTTTACAGCTTTGGCCCGCATTTTGGTAAGTGCGGTGGCGTTCAGAGGAGGTAGCGCATAGCGAGGAAGCCACCGAAGAGCAGAGCCATGAAGACAATCGTCAGTATGCCAAAATAGCGATCGATGAAGGCGCGGATCGGTTCGCCGAACCACCAAAGAAGTCCGGCCACGAGGTAAAAGCGGGCGCCTCTGGCGACGACGCTGGCCAGCATGAAGACGAAGAAGTTCAGCTGGGTGACGCCGCTGGCGATGGTGATGACCTTGTAGGGAAAAGGCGTCACGCCGGCGATGAGGACGATCCAGACGCCGAATTCATTGTAGCGCGCGGCAAAGCTCTGGAAGGCTTCCTGATAGCCATAGAGGTTGAGAATGTAGTTCCCGACTGTGTCGAAGAGAAAATAGCCAATGGCATAACCGAAGATACCGCCGATGACCGAAGCAATTGTGCAGATCGTTGCGTAGAACCAGGCCCGTTCGCGGCGGGCGAGGACCATGGGGATCAGGACGATGTCGGGGGGCAGGGGGAAGAAGGAGCTTTCCGCAAAGGCCTCCGCGCCCACGGCCAAGGGGCATGTCGCTTGGAGGAGAGATGGATGGTCCAGTCGTAGAGCCGACGCAACATGATGTGCCTCTGTTTTGCTTCCTTCCCGATTTAGAGGACAGGGCCTGATTTGTCTATCGACCGGCTTTCGGGCGGCAAGGTCAGTCCAAACAGAGGGGATGACCAAAACATGTCGGTTTTGGTACTTTTTGTTTGAACGTTGGGCATTGCTGACTAAGATGCGGCGCTTCTCACGGGGCCCCTGTGGTGGAATGGTAGACGCGGCAGACTCAAAATCTGTTGTCCGCAAGGACGTGCTGGTTCAAGTCCGGCCAGGGGCACCAAATTTCCCAAACGATCTTTCGTAAATAAAGCTCATGCCGACAAAGCAGGGGCCTGGCCGCGCGTGGCCAAGCCCCTTTGAGAGTCATTATAAGCAGCCCTAGCGCTCGATCATTTTTCGGTAGAGGTGCCAGGTTGCATGGCCAAGTGTGGGCATGACGACAGCCAGTCCGATTAGCATCGGAATGGAACCGATCACAAGCGCAACTGCTACGATGAACCCCCAGAAGGCCATCGGCAGCGGATTCGTCCAGACCGCCCGGACAGACGTTATAAAAGCCGTGTCGAGACCGACATCGCGGTCGAGTAGCAATGGAAACGAAACGATGCTCACCGACATGGCGACCACGGCGAAGACAAACCCGACACCGATACCGACAATGAACATTGTGTGGCCTGCGCTGGTAAAGGCGATGTCATTGGCGAAAGCTGTAAGCGAAGCCGGCGTGTCAGGGCCGAGTGTCAGCTTGAAGATGCCCCATGCGACGGCAAGCCAGGCGAGAAATATAGCGACGAGTAGAAGACCCATCGCGGCGATCGAACCGATTGCAGGTGCGCGGAAGACATCGAAAACATGGACCCAGCTGGATTCCAGCCCTTTCTCGCGTCGGCGGCTCAGTTCGTAAAGTCCGATGGCGGCGAAAGGGCCGACCAAGGCAAAGCCCGAGGCGATTGGGAATAGCAACGGGATCATGTCATTGCCAAACAGGAATTGCGATAGCAGCAGGCCGACTAGCGGGTAGAAGACACAGAGAAAAACCACATCGCTGCGAAGTGCTGTGAAATCTTTAAAGCCTTCTGCGACCGCATCCGTTACATCGCTGAAGTTGATTTTGCGCACTCTGGGTGCTGGTGAATGTATCGTTTCCTGCATGTGATGCAGGGCGGGACCTGCGGCGCCAATGGCGACGAAGCCGCTCCAGAGTCGTGAAAGACTCCATTCAACCGGATTCTTGATGGTCATTTTTTCCTCCCGAACTTTATGGGGTTCGAGGGTCGTCGGACTGCTTGTGGCTCGGCGATCCATCACGCTGCCGGGTCACGAGAAACCCGCGACCGTCCGTAGAATGCGTATTCTAGCGTAAAAATCCGCATTCGTCACATCGAGAAAACGCGACGTAGGCGTAAGCGTTTATTCTTCAAGTGTTCTTTGCATAAATACGAGATCGAGCCAGCGGTCGAACTTTCTTCCGACTTCCGGCAGGCGGCCGACTTCCTTGAAATCGAAATGTTCATGGAGACGGATCGAAGCTATGTTCCGGGCCTCGATGCCAGCGATTATTGAGTGAACCTTAAGCTCTCTTGCGGCGGAAATGAGTGGCGACATAAGCTCGGCGGGGATCCCACGTCGGCGTTGATCGGATCTTACATAAATTGAATTTTCGACCGTGTGTCGATAGCCCTCGTGCGGGCGGAATGGGCCGAAGGTTGCGTAACCGAGAATTTCTTCGTTTTCGACAGCAACCAGAACAGGGAAGCTTTGCGCGTTTCGCTCTTCGATCCACTTGCGGCGGTTCTCTTCATCGACGACTGTTTCATTCCAGATGGCGGTCGTGTGCAAGACGGCATCGTTGTATATCTGCGTGATGCCTGTGATGTCCTGGTGTCGTTTTGCGTCAGCCGGCCGGACGATGGGCACCACGATCAACTCCATTGAATCTTTGCAGAATAAGCTTGTTTAATGCGTGTCGCCGACATGGTTGTAGAGCAATTTGGCAAACCATTTGCGGAAGCGCTTGATGCCTTCCTGATCGAGCCCGGCGTCCTTCGCCAGTTCACGGCCGATGATGGCGTCGCCAAAGGCTGCGCTTGTCGTCAGCATAGCGAGGAACAAGGTATCTTCCGCGTCAGGCGCGGCGCGGTGGTTTTTTTCCGCGCTTTGCTCGCGCTTCTTGTGAAGTTCTCCGGCAACTTCGGTGACGAGTGAACTAGAGGCTTTGTCTTCCGCTTTGCGTCCGGTCAGCAGCATCCATGACAAGAGACGCGCCGTCCCGCGGTCGCTCAGCGCCTCGAAGACATTGCTGATGATATCGTTGGCTTCCAGATCTTCGTCATCGGCCTTGGTGTCCAGCGTCGCGAGAATTTTTTCGCGTAGCTGGATCGAGGTGCGGGCAATGAGAGCGCGGACCAGACCTTCGCGGCTTTCGAAGTGGTGGAGGATGGCAGGATGAGAAATGCCGACGTCGCGCGCAATGTCCTGAAGACGAATCCCTTCCGGGCCCTGAGCGGCAAGGCGCTCTTCGGCGGCATCAAGGATCAGGCGCCGGGCTTCTTCGGCGGATCTGCGAATGCGTTTTGTTTCCCGTTTGACAGGCTTTGATAAATCAACCGTTTCACCATTTGCAGCTACGGGTTTTGGTTGCGCTGGATAGGGGGCGGGCTTGGATGTCGCGCTCACAGATTTAAATTCCTCAAAAGTGATATTGACATTTATGTCAGCAAATACCATCTTGCTGCGAAGAAGAAGCTTTAGTCAGGCATCATAGCAAGGGTATTCGAGTCATGACGACTGTTGAAAGCGGAAGCAATATCAAAGGTCAGCCATCGGTTCCCTCAAAGCGCAAGCGCATTGAGCCGCTGAAGGCATGGCGCGCCGTGAGGGCGCTCATTGCCGATAAGGAAGACACGGCGCAGGTCTTCAAGGTCATCGATGCTCTAGCCGGAGATGCGGATGACCGCATGTATCGCCGTTTTGCCGCGACGGAGACGGGGCAAAAGGTATTTGCCGAAAAGCGGGATCTGATTGCGACCTTGAGCGATCGCGAGCGGTTGAGCCGTTTGCCCCAAGGCACGCTTGGTCGCGAGTATCATGAGTTCATGGCCGAAGAGAACCTCACGGCCGATGGTCTCGTTGAAGCCAGTGAAGTGATCCAGGAGCGGATCAATCGCGAAGAGAATGTACGCATTTTTGGCGACCGAATGCGCGACAGCCATGACCTTTGGCATGTGACCACCGGATATGGTCGCGATGGCCTTGGAGAACTTGCGCAGCTTGCCTTCTATTATGCTCAGACCCGTAATCGTGGCATTGGTTTCATCGTGTTGATGGGCGCGCTTCAGGGCATGAAGGAAGCGCCCAAGGTGGGCGTCTGGAAGGCCGTTCGCGAGGGCTATCGTCTTGGGAAGCGGGCCGAGTGGTTCCCGGCAGTTGATTGGGAGGCCCTGCTCGATCTACCGGTCGTCGAGGTGCGCAAGCGGCTCGGGATGGGAGATCCGGCGACTTATCGCGCCATTGAGCCCATTGTTTCGGCTTTTACCGAAAAAGCGCTTCGCGGCGACGGGATGAAGGCGGCTTAAGCGGCTTCTCGTTTGCCTCTATTTTCCGTTATGTTAAATGCCTCGGCCCAGTGATGCCGGGGCATTTTTCATTTCGGGGTTGGTTGGCGTGATCAAGGTCTATGGATTGAAGGCATGTGACACCTGTCGCAAGGCATTGGCGTGGCTCAAGGGGGAGGGCATCGACTTTCAATTCATCGATTTGCGCGCTGATGGTGTGTCGAAGTCCGATGTGACACGTTTTGCCAAAGCGGTTGGCTGGGAGAAGCTTCTCAACAAGGCCAGCACGACGTGGCGGGGGCTGGACGATAGCGACAAGGCAGAAATCAACGAGACGACGGCCATCAAGCTGATGGTTGAACACCCCACGCTCATCAAGCGGCCTGTCTTCGAAACGTCCGAGTTGATTTTGTCAGGTTTCAAGGATGCGGAGAAGAAGACGTTGAAAGTGGCAGCGAAATGAACCTGCGCGGTCGCACGAAGCGTGCTCCAGAAATCGAATTGCCGCTGGAGACGCCGCGACTGATTATGCGCGACTTCAAGAAGAGCGACCTCAAGGCAGTGCATGCCTATTCGTCATTGGAGGAGGTCGCACAATATCTTGTCTGGGGGCCCAATACTCTGGCGCAAAGCCGGGAAGCGATTGAGGGCTTTCAGGACGACCAGCGCGCTAATCCGAGGGAGATTTTTGATCTTGCGGTAACGTTGAAGCCCAAGCGCGTGTTGATCGGCGGAGCAGGCGTGAAGGTGATTGATCGCGAAAATCTCACAGGTGAAATCGGCTATACGCTACACCCTGACTTCTGGGGGTACGGGCTGGCGGTCGAGGCGGCACGCGCCCTTCTGGAGGCGGGCTTCCATGAGCTTGGCCTGCAGCGGATTGTTGCTACTTGCGATCAGCGCAACAAGGCGTCAGCGCGTGTTATGGAGCGTTTGGGAATGCGTCGCGAGGGTGTGTTTCGCGGATCCAAGATTATTCAAGGCCATTGGCGTGACGAATTTCTCTACGCCATTCTCGCCGAAGAGTTTGTCTAGTCGTCTTCCTTGATGTTTGTTCCGCGGCGGATCAGAAACTCGATCCAGGTGCCGCGGTCGCGTGTTTCGACAAGGTCGTGGCCGACTTCCGTGCAGAAGTGCGGCATGTCGATGCGTGAGATCGGATCGGTCACAAAGATACGCAGCAGAGTGCCGGGCTCGAGATTGCGCAGCCTCTTGCGGGCGCGCAGGACCGGCAGCGGGCATTGTTGGCCCATGACGTCCAGGATCAGCTCTTCTTCGGTGTGTTCGGCAGAATCTGACATCAGGAGACTTCGTGTCGTTTAGTTGGAGGCGCGCATGATGGCGGCAAAAGCTGATTTTGTCATCTTTGGGATGGTCTGGTCCGGGTTTTCTTGACGCTCCTGCACGGCGACAGGCATAAATTGGAAAAAGGGCGATTGTCCGCCCCTAGGGAGAACTGTCTATGGGTTTGTTCAAGCGGATCAAAAACGAGGTTATTTATCTGCGTGCGGCGTTGCGTACGTTGAAGCGCCTGGGGGATATCTACAAGAATCCGACGGAAACCTATCCCGACGTTATCGAGCGTCTGGCGCGAACGAAGCCGAATAATATCGCGATCTATTTTGAGGATCGAAAGCTCACCTATCGGGAATTTAACGAGGAGGCCAATCGTTATGCGCGCTGGGCGATGGCGCAGGGAATTGGTCGCGGTGATGTTGTCGCCTTGATGATGGAAAATTGTCCCCAATATCTGATTGCCTGGCTCGGCATATTGAAGGCTGGCGGCGCGGCGGCTCTTATCAACACCAACCTTGTCAAAGCCCAGCTCGCTCATAGTCTGAACATCTCCAATGCCAACCATCTGATCATGGGCGTTGAATATGGCGAGGCCTATAACAGCGCGGTAGATCAGCTTGAGCGCCCGATGCATGTCTGGGCTGAAGGCGGCATGGTGCAGGGGGCGGAGTCTCTCGACGCAGCGCTTGCGCTTTATTCCAGTGAGCCGCTGCCTGATGATGTTCGAAAGGACATCACGATCAATGACGAGGCGCTATACATCTACACGAGTGGCACGACCGGTAATCCCAAAGCCGCACGCCTGCCTCATGTTCGTGTGCTGACGATGATGGGAGGCTTTTCGGCTGCGGCCAATGCGACGGAAAAGGATCGCATGTATTGTGTCCTGCCGCTTTATCACTCGGCGGGTGGCGTTTGCGCTGTCGGGGCGGTGCTGACGGTAGGCGGTTCGGTGATTATTCGCCGGAAGTTCTCTGCGCGTGAATTTTTTCCCGATTGCGCCAAATACAAGGCGACGATGTTCCAGTATATCGGCGAATTGTGCCGCTATCTGCTCAACACGGACAAGCAGCCGAAGGAACGAAAACACAAGATCAGGATTGCTATTGGCAATGGATTGCGCCCGGAAATCTGGCCAGCCTTCCAGAAGCGGTTTCGCGTGCCGCGCATTCTGGAGTTTTATGGCGCGACCGAAGGCAATGTCGCATTGATGAATTACGATGGTACTGTGGGGGCCGTTGGTCGCATCCCCGGTTGGGCCAAGAAGCGCTTTAACGTCGAGCTTGTGAAGTTCAATACCGAGACGGAGCAGGTCGTGCGGGGGAACGACGGGCTTTGCAGCAAATGCGCGCCGGGCGAGGCAGGTGAAGCGCTGGGCAAGATTTCTACCGATCCTAACACGCCCACCGGTCGTTTTGATGGCTATGCCAAGAAGGAAGAGACCGAGAAGAAAATCCTGCGTGATGTCTTCGAAAAAGGCGATCAATGGTTCCGTACTGGTGACCTCCTGAAGCAGGATAAGCTTGGATATTTCTATTTCGTTGATCGGATTGGCGACACCTTCCGGTGGAAGGGTGAAAATGTTTCAACGAATGAAGTCTCGGAAGCCATATCGGTTTTTCCTGGCATCAAGGAAGCTAATGTCTATGGCGTCGCGATTCCCGGTACGGATGGGCGTGCAGGTATGGCATCTATCGTTAGCGAAGACGGCATCGACCTCGTGAAGCTTCATCATCATATCAATAAGGAGCTGCCGGATTATGCTAGACCGATTTTCATCCGCATCAGCCACGAGATGGAAGTGACCGGCACATTCAAGCATCGCAAGGTTGATCTGGTGAAAGAAGGTATTGATCTTTCGGTGATCAAGGAGCCGGTCTACTTCAGTTCACCGACGGAGAGGCAATTCGTACCGCTTACGCAAGACCTTCACGATCAAATATGCACGGGGCAAATAAAGCTCTGAAGATGCAAAAAAAGGCGGCTCATTCGAGCCGCCTTTTTCATTCTGATTGTTGCGCCGGGTTATTCCGCGGCGCTGTCTTTTTTATTCAGGCCCATGGCCTCGAGGATTTCGGGGCGGATGTTCTCCGTGCCTTTTTTCTCGATGTGCTGGGCGACGCGAGAACCCACAGCCATCATCGCCTGACCCATGAAGGTTTCGTGGTTGTCCTTGGCCCAGTTCAGCGATTCTTCGCGCGCTGAATTGAGGTTCTGGAATTTCGGGAAGACGTAGCGCGCCATCATTTCATAGGACTTCTTGGTGTTTTCGAAGTCGGCCCAATTGTGCCCCATTTGCAGGAAGGCGCCGAAACCGCCGGACTGTTCCTGCAGGCGTTCGATCTGCGCGATGGCATCGTCTGGCGTGCCGATCACGGCCATGCCCGAGGCGATCAACGCATCAACGGGATCGGAACCGTCGGTCGGTGCGAGCGGCAGGGCAGCCACTTCGCGGAAGTAATAGAGCCACTTTTCGAGGCCGAAGCGGACATTTTCACGGGCCTTTTCACGTGTTTCGGCAATATGAACCGGTCCTACGAGACGCCAGTCATTGCGATCAACGGTCTTGCCGTTGTCCTTGGCTGTGTCTTCGCAGATCGCCCAGTTTGTGGCGAGAGCATTGAAGCCCCCTGCGGAAGTGGCGCCGATGGAGAGTAGGCCTGCGCCGTGGCGACCAGCGGCATTGGCGCCCGTCGGCGAGACTTGACTGGCGACAGCGATTTCGACGCTGGGCCGTGAATATGGCGTCATCTGAAGGCGCGCATTGTTCAGCGTGAACCAGTCGGTCTTCATGTTGACCGTTTCGCCGCGCAGGAGGGCGGCGATGGCGTCGAGCGCCTCGTCCATCATGTCGCGCTGTTTGGCGACTTCGATACCCATCATGAAGGCATCCGACGGCAGGGCGCCGGGGCCGACGCCAAACATGACGCGACCGCGTGTGATGTGATCGAGCTGATTGATGCGATCGGCCAGCATGAGCGGGTGGTGATAGGGCAAGGAAGAAACGCCCGTGCCAAGCTTGATGTGCTTGGTGCGTTCCGCAAGTGTGGCGATGAAGATTTCGGGTGAAGCGATCAGCTCGTAACCCGCCGAGTGATGTTCGCCGATCCAGGCTTCATCGTAGCCAAGGCGGTCCATATGCTGGACCAGTTCGATATCGCGCTCAATGGCGAGGGTTGGGTTTTCGTCCAGCGGGTGGAAGGGCGCCAGAAAGGCACCAAATCGCATTTTCTTTTCAAGCATTCGTCGTCTCCCATGTTGGTGTGTTGAATTTTCTTCGATTTATTCGGATCTTTTTTTCAGGCCGTTCAATGTGATGTCGATGATTTGCATGCTGGCGGAGTCGTCATTTGGAACGTCAATCTCGTTCCACCAGGCTGCGATGGCGCTCCAGGACGAAACGATCGAAATGCTTGCAAGTTCCGGCGAGAGGCCGATACGCAATTCGCCCCGTTCCTGACCACGTCGCACAATCTCGGTTACGAGCGCCGCGATGCTTTCGTTCACCGCTGCTGCATTGGCCAGCATGGTTGGTTGGTCGATGAAGTCGCGTAACATCTTCTGCAGGACTGGCGCGTTCTTGTCCCAGGCCTGGCGAAAGCTGGAGAGTAGCAGGACCAATTGTTCTTCTGCGCTACCCTGATGGCCGGAGAGCTTTTCTGCGAGGGTCTGAGTGATCTCTTCATTGAAATCCTGCAGCAGTGCGGCCTTGTTGGCAAAATGCAGAAAGAACGTTGCTTTCGCGACATTGGCATTTCGGCAGATATCTTCGATCGTGACGCCGTCATAACCGTTTTCCGCAAAGAGTTTCATCGCCGTCGTGTAGATTTCGCGGCGTGTGCGCTCTTTCTTACGGGAACGGCGTGTGGGTGCGCTGCTTCCATTTTCGGGCGTCTTGATTGGGGTGGAGTTATCTTGAATGGCTTTTGTCCTCCTCAGTTTTGACAAAAATAGACCTAAGTACATTTTTATCCAAGGTAGAAATTGATCCCTCTTTTGTCGAGAGGCCCAATCAGGCGCGTCTGCATTGCGCGTCCTAGGGGCGATACCCTAAAACAAGAGGTAATAAGAGTCACAAAACAAAAAGGCAGACGGAAATGGGACGTGTGAGCGGGAAAGTTGCACTGGTAACGGGCGCTGGTAGCGGTATCGGTCGCGGAGCGGCTCTGGCGCTTGCCGCGGAGGGGGCCACCGTTGTTGCAACCGATGTGGACGAGGCGGGTAATGCAGAGACGGTTGCCGAGATCACGAAGGCGGGTGGCAAGGCTGTCGGCATGGCGCATGACGTGACTAGCGAAGCGCGTTGGGAAGATGTTGTCGCCGAAGTCAAAAAGACCCAGAAGGCGCTGCATATTCTTGTCAACAATGCTGGCATCGGCATTGCCGCCGATATCTTCACGATGGAGTATGCCGATTGGCAGCGCCAGATGTCGATCAATGTCGATGGCGTCTTCTTCGGCGTGAAGCACGGTATTCCGCTGATCGCCGCCTCGGGTGGCGGTTCGGTCATCAATATTTCCTCGGTTGCCGGTTTGCAGGGTGCGCCGGGTCTTGCTGGCTATTGCGCGACAAAGGGCGCCGTGCGGCTTTTCACCAAGGCTGTGGCGCTCGAATGTGCTCAGGCCAATATGAATGTCCGCGTCAATTCGGTGCATCCGGGCATCATCGACACGGCCATTTGGGCCAAGATCCCACAAGGCGGAATGGGATCGCTGCAGATCGATGGTATTCAGGAAGGGGCTAATGCTATTGACGCCAACGCGCTCGGTGCAGCCAGCCCGCTTGGCTATGCGGGACTGCCTACGGACATTGCAGCGGGTATCGTTTATCTCGCGTCTGACGAGTCGCGCTATATGACGGGGTCGGAACTCGTTATCGACGGCGGTCTCACCGCTCGCTGATTAATGCGTCAGGAAGTGAAAAAGCGGGGGACCATGTCTCCCGCTTTTTGTCTGTCTAATTCACTATCCGCCAGGTTCCACCTGCATCCTGACAAGCCGTACCATAAACATTTCGCAGGCGACCGGCGACGCGGGCCGTTGATTGGTATTCGCGGCAATATTGCCCATTGGGCGCCTGGTAGATGTTCGACGTCGGGACCGCTTCGACAGGTGCCTCATATACGGGAGTCGGATAGGCGACAGGCGGTGCATAGACGACGGGTGGCGGCACAATGACCGGCGCGTAAAGCGGGGCGACATAGGGCCGATAGTAATGGCGGAAATAGGCACGATGATGCCGCCAGAAATGCGGGCGATGGTAATAGCCAAAGTGTCCGTATCCGTAGCCTGGGTAGACGGGGAATCCGACGCCGATCCCGATGCTGACATGCGAATGTGCAGATGCGGTGGTCGGTGCTAGTGTCATCAACGCGAGCGCTGAAAAGGCGGCGAGTGCGAGTTTGTGGATGTTGTGTGAGAAAGGCATGGGAGCCTCCTTCGAAGGACATATGAACATTATACGCCTGCTATTCGATTTTTCGTCGGCCTCGCACAAAATTTAATCTTTAGGATTTCCCATATTATCCGTTCTGGATGACGAGGAAGCCCATGCGGGGGAAGTGCAGGACGACTTCGCCAATGCGCGGGTCGGTTCGTTTGATGGCGATGTGCTGGGCTGACGAGGAAATGATTTCGCCCTGAATGGGGTCGCGACCGTAGTCATCTGCCATGATCGTAACCGAAGTGCCGATTTTCAGCCCGTTGGGTTCGTTTGCATCGGTACGTGGTGTCTCGGTCGAGGTCGCTGCCTTAGCGATATCAAGTGCTTCGTTGCGTGAAATCTCGTGACGGGTTCCGTGCCCCAGTGCCTTGACACGACGCTCCCAGGCTTCGACGTTCGGGAGGCTTTCCAGAATTTTGAGTGCTTTGGGATAGGTCCAGCGGATGAAGGCGAGGTTGTAATAGAGGCTTGCGTCGACGAGGCCCGGTGCATCGCCCATCATGAATTGCCCATTGAGACCGAGCTGATGTTCCGCCCAGTCGAGTTGAGCGCGGAGTTGATCCATCATCAGGGGAGCGGCGGCTTTCATTTCTTCCGGGTTGAATGGACGGCCTGTCAGCGCTTCGCGGTCTTTGGTGAATGCTTCAGACGTCAGGCCTTCGCCGCCGCCTTCCGACGCCATGCCGCCGAAGATGATCGGGACAGCGGCCTGGAAGATTGAACGATCCGTCCAGACACTGAGCCCCCAGCCAAGTCCCTTGTCGTTGCCGACGTGGATTGAAGGTGAGGGGTAACGGCGCTCCAGCTCGCGAATGATGATCTGTGTATCGCAGTAGATATCGGCACCGATCTGCATGACCGGAATTTTGCGATAGCCACCTGTGAGCGTTGTCAGTTCCGGTTTGGGCATGATGACCGGCTGATCGCAGGCATACCACTCGAGACTCTTGATGCCCAGAATGACGCGAACTTTCTCGGAGAACGGTGAGATTTCGTATTGATGCAGAATAATCGAATTTGCATTGGCAGGCATGGTTGGCTCCCTAGGCGAAATCGTTGCTGAAGCGGATGTTGTTGTTTTCCAGTCCGTCGAGGACAACTTTCATGCCGCCTGATCGGATCATCCATTCGAGGCGATGGTCGCGATATTCGCGTTTGAAAAGTCCTTGCTTGACGATCTCCGCCACGGTCTCCATCGCTGCGGTCGATGATGAAGATTCCTTGAGCGTTGTCGTGACGGATTCGCGTTCTCTTGCGCGCTGGAACCATTTTCCGAGAGGGGATGAATTCTCCGGCCCGAGGCCGAAGCTTGCCGAACCGGCGACATAGGGGATAACGCTCAGGTCCGCCCAGCCGAATGTCTTGCCGTTGAACCAGTCGGATGAACCAAGCTGGCGTGTGAGCCAGGCTTGCATCATTTCTGTCTGATCGGCGGCTTTGTCCCGAAGGGCCTCGCTCAACGCGCCTTCGCCGCGGCGAAACCAGGTGAGTTCGCCAAGCCCCCAATTGATGGCTTCATATTGTGTATCGCACACGTCTTCGATCATTCGCGCTCGTGCCCGTTCTATTGGTGACGAGGGAAGAAGCGCCGGTGTCGGCCATTTGTCCTCAATATATTCGAGGATAACGGTCGAGTCGAAGATGGAGAAATCGTCATCTATCAGCGTGGGAACTTCACCGCGTGGATTTGCGGCCATGAATTCTCCCGCAGCGTGGCCACTTCCCATGCCGTCGGGCGTTTGAAGCGTGAATTCCACGCCTTTTTCGCGCAGCGCAATTTTGACCTTTTGCGCATAGGGTGAAAGCGGGTGTTCATAGAGTGTGAGCATCTGATCCTCCCGATCAATATTCTTTGATCGGGATCATCACGCCACGGCGAAGTTATGTCCATGATTGATACGGCGTTCAGAGGCGGCCTTGCCTTTTTGCGAGCGCCGCCATTTGTCCGAAGAGATTGGCTGCATCATTGGGCGAGTGGTCACCTGCAAATTCCTTGTAGAGCGTTGCGACGTTGATGACGATGCGCTCGCGGTCGCCCCAGCTGTCATAGTCGCTGAGATCAATGTCTGCCGCTGCGTCAAATGCGGAGAGGCCTGCATCGAAGCGTTTGCGTGCTTCTTTCTCGATGTAGGCGAGATAGTCACGCATAGCTGCGACGCCTTTCTTGTCAGTAATGGGGCCGTGCCCTGGCACGACCGTTTCAACATCCATCGCCATGATGCGATTGCAGGCGTCGATCCAGTTGGAGATCGGGCCTTCCCACATGACCGGATGGCCTTCGATGAAAAGGATGTCGCCGGTAAAGACCACTTTATCCTCGGGGACATGTACGAGAGCGTCACCCGGTGTATGGGCCGGACCGACGTGCATGATCTTGACGGTCTTGTCCCCGACCTTGCGGGTGAGTTCCTTGTCGAAAGTTGTTGTTGGCAGGGTCTGTGTGATGCCGGCAAAATCGAAGGCGCCAAAACATTTGGTGAGGAAGGCGCCGGTGTCGCCCAGTTGCGGGGCGGCCTTCAGGAAGCCGACGAGAAGCTCTGGGCCCTCATGTGTCATGGCTTCCTTGGCGAGCTTGTGAGCTATGATCTCCGCGCCTTCGCAACATTCATTGCCATAGCAGTGGTCGCCGTTGTGGTGCGTGTTGACCAGCGTCTTGATCTTTGCGGCGGCCTTCGGTTCGGCGGTGCGCATGGCCGTCAGCATATCGCGCGTCAGAGGCACATCGAAAAGCGTATCGATCAGCAGGGATTCTTCCTGATCGACAATGAGGCCCGCGTTCGACCAGCCCCATCCGCCATCAGGTTGGAGCCAGGCGTAGCCCCCATTGCCGAGATCGTGGAGTCCCTTTGTGTATTGAAACTTGCTCAAGCCCAGAGACATGATTTTCCTCCCCGGAAAATTTGTGCGTCAGGAAATGCCTGTAATGCCGCTATCCACGGCGAGTATCTGTGCGTTCACGTAGACTGACTCATCTGACATGAAGAAGAGCGCCGCATAGGCGATTTCCCAGCCGGTCGCCTGTCGTCCAAATGGTGTCGGCGAACGACCACGTGAGGGACGGCCTTGTGTTGCGAGGCGTCCGAGCGGCGTATCAACAAGGCCGGGGGCCACGATATTGGCGCGGATGCCGCGGCGTGACCCTTCCAGTGCAACGTGCCGCATGAGTCCGCCGAGCGCGGCTTTTGAGGCGTCATAGGAAGGCAGGCGCGATCCTGCGACGAGACCGGCGATCGAGGAAATGAAAATGATCGACGAGCCTTCGGCAAGTTTAGGCAGCGCCTCCTTGCAGATGAGCATGGGACCGCGAAGATTGATGGCCAGCGCCTTGTCCCAATCATCCGCATTGGCTCCTTCGAGACCCAGCGCTCCAACACCAACGCCGACGTTGAGGACAAGTCCGTCGATGCCGCCGAGTTTTTCGATAGCGACAGTAATCATTTCGGAAATGTCGCCGGGGTTGGAGATGTCTGCCCGGATGGCGAAGGCCTTGCCGCCTTCGCTTTCGATTATGTTGACGGTCTCCGCAGCGGATTCGAGGTTCATATCCGCGACTGCGACGTTAGCGCCTTCGTGCGCGAAGAGGAGCGACATGGCGCGTCCATTGCCGACAGGGTCGGTCGTGGCGTCAACAATGCGTTGACCGCCACCAACGACGAGAATTTTGCGCCCCTTTAGCCGATTTCGTCCTGGTGCTTGGCCTGTCGATTCCGCCGAGAGCGGGCGGACGTATTTTTCCTGCGGTGCTGTTTCACTCATGGCGACTCAGGCTCCTTTTGATTTCTTCAAGGCCACTGCCGGAAATGTCCTGATCCTCAATCTCGATTTCCAGAGTCTCGAGAAACCGACAAACAAGCAGATAGACGCCGATGATGATAATGAGCTCCTGCGTCCCGCCATCGCCGAGATGATTGCGCACCTCCTCGACAAGTTTCGGGTCGCCTTTCACATTTGCCGTCAGATTGTCGACAAGGGCGAGAGCGGCGTTTTCGGTCGGGCTGAATTCGGGCGAGGGAAGCGTGCCTTTGGTCGCGGCAATTCGCGTTTCGCTCAGGCCCAGGGTGCGGGAGACTCGGATATGCTGGTGCAACTCATAAGACGAATTGCACAAGTGGCCGACACGCAGGATGACAAGCTCTCTCAGTTCCTCGTTCAGGATGCCTTCGTTCAGATAGGCGTTGATGAGCGCCATGAAGGGTGCGAACGAAGGGCCACTGCCTGCCAACATCTTAAAAATGTTCAGCGGTGGAAGATCGGCGAGAAGGTTGCGGTTTGCTTCCGGCAAATCGTTAAGCTCGGGATAGGGGAGGATCGCCATGTCACTTCTTCTTGCCAGAAAGGTTGACGGTCGGCTCCTTGCCTTTTTCTTCAATATCGACGTCGAAGGTCTCGAGGAAGTAGCAGACGGCTGTATAGAAGCCGATGGCGATCACGAGTTCCTGAAGTTGCTTGGGCGGAAGTTTTTCGGCCAGCGGATCGAAGGTGGCGTCGGAAGCGCGGGTATTGGCGACAATATCATCCGTAAACCGCATGACCATGCGTTCAAGTTCGTTGAAGGCCTTGGCGTCTGGCCCTTCGTGGATCGCCTTGATCTTGTCTTCCGACATGCCGAGCTGTCGGGAAATTCGCTCGTGCTGGTGAACTTCGTATTTTCCGCCTTTGAGGACGCCTACGCGGACGATGGCTATTTCGCGCAGGATCGGGTCGAGATCGGAATGAACGAGGATGGCGTTGCCGAATTTGGTGAAGGCATCAAGCATGTCGCCGGAATGGCCCAACATCTTGAAGATGTTGAGAGGGGGAAGCTTCTTGTAGGCTTCCTTGGCGCGGCCTTCGGCGAGGGCCGGATCGAAATAGGGTATGCGAGCCATAATTCAGTCTCCCTGAGGTTTTTTGCTCCGGCTTGACGGAGCGTATTCTTGTTATTGGCAGTCTAACGGGCTCAAACGTGCTGTCGAGCCTGACGATTGCTCGTCGAGCGGACTTGCCCGCCATTAAATCGTCGCTAAACTCCCGACGAGGAGTGGGTTTAGAAGGCAGTAAATGTCCGGCCCCTTTCACTTATTTCGCTTTCAGGGAGGGACCCATGTTCGACAGCGAGCAGATCAAATCGGTTGCCGATATTACGCGCTATCAGGCTCGCGTTCATGGCGACGTCGTTGCTCAGATTTTCGAGGGACGTGAGACGACTTATGCGCAGCTCGACGAGCGAGCCAATCGCGTCGCACAGGGGCTCATTGCCGAAGGCATGAAGCCGGACACACGGATTGGCTTCATCGGTAAGGGGTCTGACCGCTATTTCGAGATGCTCTATGGCGCTTTCAAGGCCAAGTCGGTTGTTGTGGGGGTAAACTGGCGTCTCGCCCCGCCGGAGGTTGCCTATGTTCTCAATGATGCCAAGACGGAAATGCTTTTCGTTGGCGCGGAGTTCTATGACATTGTCGGTCAGGTTCTCGATCAGTGCCCCAGCGTTAAGCGTGTCATCGCGCTGGATGGCGGGCATTCGGAATGGACGTCGTTCGATGAATGGCGCGACAGCTTTCCCGCGACCGATCCGCATCTTGTCGATGCGCCTGATGACGATGTCATTCAGCTTTATACGAGCGGCACGACCGGCCACCCCAAGGGCGTACAGCTCATCAATGCGAATTACACCGGTATTCTTGAAGGTGGCGTCAAGGCGGGCTGGGCGGATTGGAGTGTTGGCGAAGTCAACCTGGTCTGCATGCCGTTGTTTCATGTGGCGGGCGTCAATATCGGCATCATCGGGCATGCGCATGGAACGACCAATGTTATCCTCAAGGATGTCGACCCCGCTTTGATTCTGAAGCTTATCGAGCAATATAAGATAAGCATTGCCTTTATGGTTCCCGCCGTCATCCTGTTCCTCCTGCAGCAACCTGCGATCAAGGAAACCGATGTCTCGTCGATGCGGCAGATTCTTTATGGCGCTTCGCCCATAGCCGAAGACGTGTTGCGGCAGGCGCAGGATACGTTCGGCTGCGATTTCATTCAGCTCTATGGCCTTACCGA
>Ga0098044_1000653_pt1 | contig 18289 bp, 18 predicted proteins | sample 10_taG_FD_75053 | JGI IMG/M metagenome (GOLD analysis project Ga0098044, IMG submission 75053) | Marine viral communities from the Subarctic Pacific Ocean - 10_ETSP_OMZ_AT15264 metaG | ecosystem: Environmental > Aquatic > Marine > Oceanic | place: Pacific Ocean | collected 2015-01-16 | reverse complement strand
TGTACGGCGGCAGTAACCGGCTCAAAACTGCTTCCTTACGCTCCTGTGAAAATCGCGCCACTCATATTCTCAATCCGCCCATCTGGTAAAAGTAGATGGTGTCAACTATCCTGCCAGAGCGGGTCGTTGAGTCCGTACATCAAACTGATTCACAAATTTTCTAAGGAAAGTATTTGCTTGGGTTCTTCCTGTTTTTCGGAAACGGTAGTTATATTGTTTTGCTATTGGTCGATGGAATTCTAAGGGTAGCTTGGCAAATTGCGTCATCCTCCATCGTCTATCGTCGCCTGAAGGGTCATGGTTATTCCATGTGAGTTCATCGCCTTTGGTTAGTCGAAGCACCTTATCCGACATGCTTAAGGCCCTTGTCACAAGTTGATAATCGAACCCTTGTTTCAATGAATTGGTCGAGATCACTAACTCGGTATCGGACAGAACGTGTACCAATTTTGATAAAGGGAACTTTGGCGCCTGCCCAACGATCACGCTCAAGGAATGCCGCGCTGACATTGAGATATTTGGCAGCTTGCTTGGTATTAAGAAGGGTTGTCATATCGACTCCATTTACGGTTGAGGTTGTTGGCCGTAAATTGAGCGATTTCGATACTTTGGGGAACTACCTGTACGCGTAAAGGTACTACTTCTACGCGTAGACGAATATTGGGGATGTAATCTATCTTGTTGAAATATCTATTTAATCTTTAAATGAGCCCTCAGTGCCTCTGTGAAGAAGCGTTCAGCATTACTCTTGGTAATGAGTCGCTGTTTATCACTGGGTAATTGATCATAAAATCGTTTAGCAGCATGAGATCGACTATGAAATCGATCTTTTTCCTTCAGGTACCAATTAACAAATTCTACTTTTAAGTCATTCCTTGGTTTATGTTTAGCTTTTACTGATGCTCTGGCTTTATCTGAAACAACTTGTTGTGAGGAGTGTTGGGATTCGGCAAGAGCCAGGACTTCAGATGCAAGAAAAAGGGATTCATTGTCATGGTATTCAGTAAGCCCCATTGCTAGTGTGTTAATAGCCACGATTGCTAATAGGTATGTCCATTGCTTGGGGGCGTCGGTCAGAGGGAATGCACTTTTAATGTTTTGTAGTTCAATGATCTCTGGGTGATGAGCTTGGTAGTTTTCGGTAAGTTCATCGACCAGCTGTTTGCGACCAAGGTATTCGTGATAGTTTTCACCAAAGTGTTCAGCCTGAAGGGAATCAAACAGCTCGATTCGCTGATTCACTTCGTCAGGTGATAATCCGGTCATGATTTGACGCGCACGGTGTAAGAGTCGGTCAGCTTCATCAAAGTAGGGGTGATCCGGTGACGCTTCGCTAGTCAGTGGGTCAAAGTCGTCGAAGTAATGCTTATCCCAGGTCATCATTGTCGATTTCTGCCTTCTCTAAGATATAGTCCGTTATTCTTTGCATAGGTTCTCTCAACCTTTCGATACTAGGAACTATATACCCAGCCGTCACGTCATTGGAAAATTTATGGTTTAGTAGTCTTTTTAGCGCGAAAGCAGGTATATCAAGACTTTCTGCGATGGTGATAAACGTCCTGCGAAGATCATGCAGTTTAAACTCAATACCTGTCTGCTCAGTAATCCGCGTAATTGCAGTGCGAGGCTCCGTTAGAGGTCCATTGTTAACAGGGGAGGGGAAAACCCATTTTTTCTCTGCAGCGAAATACCGCCGCTTCAGCAAATCTTCCAAGTAATCAGACATTGGAAGTCTGTGCGGTTCTCGATTTTTAGTGTCAGGAATCAAGAAACTGCCTTCGTCAAAGTCCACATTATCCCACTCCAGTTGGCTAGCCTCTGACCGTCTCAGCCCCGTAAAGAGTATGAAGTGAAGGTAATCACGGGTTGTTTCCTGGTTGAGCTTTAGCGTGGCTTCAAACCAAGGTTTTAGTTGAGTAGGGGTAAGCAGGGTCTGTCTTCGTTTGACAGTGTACCAAGCCCGATTTTTGCTCAGTCTATTAACTGGGTTGCCAGAGAGAATAGCGCTACCGTCTCGATTCTCATACTTTTCCAGTGCGTAGTTAAACAAAGCGCGAAGTACCCGCATGGTATTGTTTGCCCTGGCATGGCTGCGTTTGCCTAAGTCACTATGGCGCTTTTCAACCATATCTTTCGTGATTGAAGTGATGGGTTTTTGAAGCCAGTCACCAAGTGAACCTTCTATACATCGTTTGTAATCAAGAAGGGTGTTGGGTTTCAGGTCTTTACGGCTGTTGAGATAATCATAGTAGGCATCTCTCAGAGTGACTGACTGAATAGCCCGTTCTCGTCGTTCGGCGATGGGGTCTACACCTGTAGTCATGTCGCCTAATACTTTTTGAGCTATCTTTCGGGCCTGCTCAGGTGTGATTTGCCCGTGCTTGCCTAGCGTTACCCGTTTGTTCTTACCATCCACCCGTTTCTCGACGAAATATGACTTTGAACCTGCACTGGTTACTCGGAGTCCGAAGCCGATTAACTGGTCATCCCTATAGAACACTTGTGTCTTTTTTCCATCGGGTGTCGGAGGGGGTATTTCGATCTTCACAATTCGTGAATTAGAAAGGCGAATTTTGGGCATATCCGTTATCTCCAAACATTTGCGTCTACCCGTGTAGGCGCAGTGTAGGCGGATTTTCTCAAAAAACGGCAATATTTGGCAATAGCCTTAAAATTCGAAAAGTGTTAAGTGTATGATATTAAAAGAATATATAAATACTGCAAAGATGGGCGCAAATAACTTAAAATCCCTCGGTGGTAACACCGTGCCGGTTCAAGTCCGGCCCCGGGCACCAGTTGACAGTTGAAGCAATAATAGCTACATTCGAAGCATTTCTAGCTACATACCTTTTTGGCCTGTAACTCATAAGAAAAGCTCGATATGTCCTCACTTCTAGCCGATATTTTATTTAAGGAATACCGCAGGCGGGTGTTGTGCCTTTTACTGCTGCGACCTGATCAAGCCTACCATGTACGGGAAATTGCACGACTCACTGATACTGTTCCAGGTACCTTGCACAAAGAGTTAAGTAAATTGGCTGATGCTGATGTACTCAAAAAATTCAGTCGGGGGAATCAGGTAAGCTATCAAGCCAACCGCGACTGCTTAATTTTTGAGGAACTGTCCAGTATTTTGCGTAAAACTTCTGGGGTAGCGGATATATTAGTAGATGCGTTGGCACCACTGAAAGATAACATTGATGTTGCCATGGTGTTTGGCTCCGTTGCCAGTGGGAAAGCCACGAGCGATAGCGATATTGATTTACTGATTGTGGGTGAAGTTAATTTCACTGATGCGGTGAAAGTGCTATACCCGGTACAGGATGTATTAGGCCGTGAAATTAACCCAAAACTTTATAGTGCTGAGGAATGGCAAGCTACCAAAAATGAAAACTCAGCTTTTATTCGCGATATTTTAGAAAAACCAGTTATCAAAATAATAGGGAATATTGATGACCTTGGATAACTTGCTAGGGATGAGCCTGGAACGCATTAAGCCAGATATACTGACCATTCAGCGGCTTTTAGAAGCTGCTAAACGCAACCTCAATGATGCGCAGATTGAAGCCGTGAGCAACGAGAATCGTTTTGACGCAGCCTACAAAGCTATTATGCAAATGGCTAATGCCGCTCTTCAAGCCAGTGGTTACAGAACGCTGACCAGCAAACCCGGTCATCATCAAACGATGATCCAGACATTACCTAAAACCATCGGTTTGGATGCAGACCTTGTGATTGTACTTGATGCTTTGCGTAAGCAACGCAATGTCGCTGATTATTCTGGCGATTTGGTAGCCGATAAGGCCGTAGCAGAATGTATCAGCCATGCTGAACAACTTTGGGAACAACTTAATACATGGTTGAAGAGCGAACATTTTGATTTAATTTGATAGCGCACAGTTCCCTCTCACCAAACCGTATCCACAAACATCAAAACCGAGCCAGCCATAAACAGCCACACGCCGGCGGTGGCATAGTCAGCAAAGTGCGGCAGAAACAGCATGCTGCCGAAGAAAAAGGCCAGGCTGGACACCACGCCCAGCCCGTTTTTTCTGAGTCGCTCGAATCGCGATACTTTCATGATGGATCCTGTTACTTCATGCCTGGCTGGAATCCGAAGCCCACGGCGATGCGGTTCCAGCTATTAATTTGTACGATGATTGCGCTTAATTCGATGAGGCCTGCTTCGCCAAGGGCCGCTTTTGCTGCCTGAAAGACTGCCTCGTCGACGGGCTTTTGGCTGATCAGTGTGAGCGCTTCGGTCCAGGCGAGTGCGGCGCGTTCCTGCTCGCTGAAACCGGATATTTCCCGCCAGGCGGCGAGCACATCCAGGCGTTCCTGTGCTTCACCATCCTGGCGGGCTTCATCAGCGTGCATGTGCTGGCAAAAGCCGCAGCCGTTCAGTTGTGAGGCTCGCAGCCTGACCAGATGCAGCAGTTGCGGTGAGATTGCGGCTTGTTCAGGTACGTCACCCAGTGCGGTCAGGTGGGTGATGAGGCGAGGACATTGCCTGTAAAGCGAGGAAGAAGAAATTCTGGGTTGCATGTTGCTCTCCTGTCACTGATGAAAGACAGGACAATGATAGAAAGCGGCAAGATTTATGGATTGGAAATTTGCGACAATTTTCGTTGTCGGTACTCGGAAGGGGTTTCAAGGGTCTGTTCGCGAAAGGCATTGCTGAAATGTGACTGATCGAAATACCCGCAATCCAGAGCAATGTCACTGAGACGATCAGAGGTCTTCATCAGGCGCTGACGGGCGTGACGAATCTGGGCGTAGCTGTGAAGCTGATTGGGGGAATGACCAAACTGTTTGCGTAGCTGTCTTTCCAGCGTACGCCGACTCACGCCCTTCAGGTTTGCTGCTTGCTGCGGTGGCACCAGGTTGGCAGAGGCATAGGCGAGCAATGCTGACCATTTACGGTCAGGCAGATGCGCCCGGTAAGTCAGCTCAGACAACCAGTGCTGTATGGCAGAAAGCCGCTCCGTCACCGACAAAACCGGCAATGTATCCAGCAGTCGGGTCAAATCGGCCAGATGCGGGAAAGGCAGTTCAAGCAGATCGGTTTCCATATTGTGGATATCAGAAATATCCAGTCCCAGTAATGCTGTGGCACCGCCGGGGCGGAACCGGATGCTGATATGGTGTTTTGACATGTCCCAGTGATAAGTCGTGACCTGATTGTGGTGGAAGAAGCGGGCGCTGGCACCAGTATTGTCTATTACAAAGGTCAGGCTGGTGCCGCCATCGGGATAGAGTTTTTCGGCAATGACAGACTGAGCGTGCGGCGGCTTCAGCGCCACCCACAAACATTGCACCCAGCGAGCCAGGGAAGGGCCGGGTGGAATCATCATCAGATCAATACTGGGAAAACTGGCAGCCGGGATGATGTCAAAACGCTCGGGTGACATGTCAGTCTGTTTTCCGTCCCTTGCTTCCCCTTGATATGCCTTACAATCAACGTCTCGCAGAAGTATTCTGCCTGATTATGAATGAAAAATTTAGTATGTTCGCTGCATTTGATTGTTAGGGCGGTTTAAGTATAGTTGTACTGAATTAGCGTACATAAGAGTCATTGCTATACAGCTATAAGGCAAGTTGAATAGGAAGGTCAGAATAAGTGAATAAAACCAGGTACCGTAAATTAGCTTTCGTGTATGCCTTGGCAGGCATCACGTGGATTGCCGTCAGTGACTGGCTTGTGGGTTATTTTATTGGTGAAGGTGTGTTGCCATTCGACATCTCAGTAGTGAAAGGGGTTGCCTTTGTACTGATAATGTCAGTGCTCCTTTATGTTCTGTTGATGAGGTTGCATGCGGTTGAAATTAAGGCTAAAGCTGCTGAAAGTATTGATCAGCTGTTTCTGTACAAAATGCCTGATTTTTTTGAATCACTTCCCATTGTAACCTATGCGACAGAGACGACAGGCAGCCATGCCAATCCTCTGTGGGTCAGTGACACTATAAAGCGTGTCCTGGGGTATTCCGCCTCTGAGGCACTGGAGTCAGATTGGTGGGTCAATAACCTGCATCCCGAAGACCGTTTGCGTGCGGTCAATGAGTCAAAAGCTATAATCGACAATGGGGGGGGCGATCATTTCTATCGAATCAGGCATGCAGATGGTACCTATATCCATATCCACGATGAATCAAAAGCGGTTGATATCAAAAACCCACGCCTATTTGTCGGTGCCTGGCATGATGTCAGTGTCGAGGAACAAGCCCAGCAACAGGTTCGTGAATATTCTTCTCGCCTGGAAAAGGCTTTTTTGGGTTCAGTGAACTGTATCGCCAGCATGGTGGAAATGAGGGATCCCTACACGGCAGGCCATGAGTCCAGAGTGGGCGATCTGTCCGTGGCGATTGCGGCAGAGATGGGTCTGGACATTGACACCCAGTATGGTTTGAAAATTGCGGGTCTGGTCCATGATATTGGCAAGATCAGTATTCCGTCTGAATACCTCACCAAACCCACCCGGTTAACCAAAAGCGAGTATCAAATATTGCAAACCCATCCGGAAAACGGTTACGAAATTCTCAAAAGCGTAGATTTTCCGTGGCCGATTGCCGAAGTGGCCCACCAGCATCACGAACGGGTAGATGGTAGTGGCTACCCCAGGGGATTGAAGGGAGAGCAGATTTTGATCGAGGCTCGGATTGTTGCCGTAGCCGATGTGATTGAATCTATGGCTACCTCCCGGCCGTATCGGCACGCGCTGGGGATAGACAAGGCTCTGGAAGAAATTGAAAAAAATGCCGGGCGGCTTTATGACATCAATGTTGCCAGGGCTGCGCTGAGAGTGTTTCGGGAAAAGAAGTATCAGTTGCCACTAAAGGCCTGAGAAATGACACAAGCGACCCTGCGTCACGAAACGGTGCTGCTATGAGACGGCGCTACGACATGATGCAAGATACCCTTCATTTATTTCGTCGTTGAGAAGCCAGTACATTGTCATAAAGCCCCACCACCGACGAAGTAAACGGGGCAATGCCATACTCGCTGGCAAAGCTCTGTGCCTGGCCGGCCAGTTGAGTGCGCAATGCTTCATCGTCGATCAGCATTGCTACGCGTTCGACCCATTGCGACATCTGTGAGGCAGTCTTAAAGCCGTTGTAGTTGTGGCGCACGATATCCTCGATACCGCTGGAACGGATAGCGACTACCGGCAGTCCGGCGGCCATGGCTTCGAGGATCACCATACCCTGGGTTTCCGAGCGGGAAGTGAATACAAAAATATCGCCTAGCTGACAGTAGAGCGCCATCTGAGGTGGAGGTACGGAGCCGACCAGGGTGATGTGCTCTTCCAGCCCGAGTTCCTGAATTTTGTCTTCCAGTAACCTGCGGTCAGGGCCGTCGCCGATAACCAGCAGATGAAAATCGCAGCCACGGTCTCGCAGTTCCTTCATGGCCTGAAACATAAAGACGATGTTCTTTTCTTTGCTCAGACGCGAAATGGAAACCAGCACGCGCTTGTCTGCGGACAGGCCCAGCTGTTCTCGCATCGACTGGAGTTCACTGGCTGGTATGGCTTCAGAGAAGCGTTGATACTCAATGCCGGTGGGCTGGACCAGCACTGGTCGGCGAACGCCAATGGTGCGCAGGTATTCCTCGGCAGAAGAGGTGGGGACGATCACAGCATTGCAGCGATTGGCAAAGCGGCGGATCATGGTATGTGCCACTACATTGCGAAACAGCGGCCCGGGTAGCGGCACATAATGGGCGTAGTGTTCCAGCCGGGTGTGATACGTATAAATCACCGGCACGCGCAGCATGCGGCCCAGCAGTTGTCCCACCCAGCCAAGCCAGAACGGGTGATGAACATGAATGATGTCCGGTGCAAACTGTTTGACTTCACGCCAGATGCGGGGCGTGAAGATGTTGGCAACCTTGAATTCTTTTGTCCCTGGTAAAGGCAGCAGGGAGGAAACCCGACACACATCCTGATCGCTGTCATCTTCATGCTGGTAGTGAGGGGCGACGACCTTGATCTGGTGACCCTCATGGATCAGGCCACGACGCAGGCGATCGACCGAGATGGGCACGCCACCGATGTAAGGCAGGTAGTTGTTGGTGAACATGGCCACCTTTAACGGTGTGTCGCGCTGGTAATCAGCCGTAACATCAAAGTCCGGATAATAATCCCGCTCAGTGAAAACCTTGGTATGTAGCCAGATGCCTACGGCGGCAAAGAAGCTGATCAGGATAATGAAGTTCAGGTATCCCACATAAAACAGCGAATGGATAAAGAACCAGAGGCTTTCTGCTGTCCGCCAAAAAGGGTGCTGGCCGACATCAAGCTGTTGCTCCTCAATCGTAATCTGCCCGTCATTCACTGCCACTGAAACAAAGTGGTAATGGTTGCCTTCATTGTTGAAAACAAACCCGCCTGCACCACCTGTCACAATATAATCAGTGTTGCTGTGACGCTGGCGTTCGAAGAATGGCTGGTCGGTGGAAAATACCGCATCCACACCGGCATTGCCGACCATTTCAATAAAACGCATGCGATGTGAGGTGGGGAACAGGTAGTCTCCGTCCATGCCAAAAAAGCTGGGCTCGGCAACCGGGTGAAGGGGGTTAGCGCTGAAGAGAAACTGGTTCTGCTCCGTGGCGTTGCTCAGTTCTTGATTGAGCCAGCGCAGCTGCCAGTCAAAATCAGTAGTGCCAGTGCTATCAATAAAAATGAATCGACTGTCAGCGGTGGCGAAACTGTAATGCAGCGGGCCGAAATGGTCATAAAACCGGAAGCTGCCCAGGCGACTTTCTTCTTTAGGGCCAAAGGTCAGCAGGTAGGGCATCTGCAGTCGTGACAGGGTGCGGTAAATGGCCCGGTACTTATCCTCACCGCCAGTGGATACGGCATTGCCGGCAGAGATGACAAAGTCGTAACCTTCGGCATTGAGGCGGGGGATGATCTTGCGTTCAAAAATACCAACCGAGTTACTGATGTTGCCAACCACGGCAAAGCGGTACTGGTCCTGTTCTGTGATATCGGATTCAAGCTGTTCCAGCTGTCGGGCGTGTTCGGCCCGGTAATCAGTCTCGAAGAAATTCAGGTAAACCTTGTAGATCACAAGGCTGACAATTACCGTCAGGTTCAACCAGAACAGTAAACGCAATAAGCGTCTAAGCATGATCAGTCCCCCGTTTTAACAGCACGGCGATGGTCACCGGTACACCAATCAGCATGCCCAGGTGCACCGTGAGGAAGCGCCAGGCCAGTACCATCAGCAGCAGATCCTGCTGTTCAACCATGGTGGCAAAAAACAGCGTAAATATCCCTTCTGCCACGCCAGCGGCACCGGGCGTCGGCGCAAAATACATGATAAAGGTATTGATCAGCATCAGCGCGATTACCAGTGTAAAGTTAACCTCGTAACCCAGGGCCCAGAGTAGCAGGGCAGGGAAGGAAAACAAGGACAGCAGGAACAGGGCCGTAGACAGTAACGCCAGCGCGATGTGTGACGGTGGTGCTGTGAGAAAAGCGCGGAAACTGCGCCCGAAACGCAGCATCTCTTTGCGCAGTTTGAACTGCCAGCGGGTAAGACGTTTGTGGCTGATCAGGGATAGGCGGTACAGTTGGTCCAGCAGAGAACCCAGTGCGCCGATAAACCAGCGCAGGCGCCAGATCAGACAAAAGAAAAACCCCACATAGACGGTGGCAAACAGCACAAACCAGGGTACCCATTGCTGGGCCAGTGGAGTGTCCTGTAAACGGTTCATGGTAACCAGCAGCAATGGGGCCGGTAAAAAAATCAACAGGCTGGCAATAACGGTTCGCAGTGTCGTGGCTGCAGTTGCTTCACCCAGGTGCACGCCATGGCGCTTCATATACCAGATCTGTATCAATCCGCCACCCGTGGCCATGGGAGAGATATTGGAAAACAGCAGGTTGATAAAGACCAGCGGTATCATGCGCCGGGCCTTGATGCTGACCCCCAGTGCCAGCAACACAGACCAAAGGCGCAGGGCATCGCTCAGATAGTAGAGCATCAGCAGCCCCAGTATTGCCAGCATGGCGTTGACCGACAGTTGCGGCATCTGCAATGCAACGATCTGAGCACTGAGCTCTTGCCAGATAAGGTAGGGGACACTTGCGCTCAGCGCCAGAAAAAGCACGGCAAACGTGATCATTTTGAGCGGACGACCACCCAGCAGGCTGGCAACGGACGGCAGGTTTGATGTCACAAAAGGCCTTAGGAAAATCCCTGATTCATTAGGCCTTCGCACCATAGCCCCACCGACCGGCGATTTCAAGGGGACAGCCAACAGATAGCCCGGACGGGTAATAGCGGGAGTTGAAATATCTAGTGAGCCGATCATGATATGAGGATTTTCTGAACCATTGTGGCCGTCTGATTCGTTACTATGTATAAATTCGTTAGTATGTAGGTATGTAGAAAAGTCACATTCATCCAGCGTTAGGGAGCTCAACGATATGTCCTACCCCGACAAGATTTCACCCGATTTTTCGCAGCGTAATGCCTTAAGTGGTGTGGATAGCTGGCTGTCAGAGCGCTGGTCACCGCGCAGTTTTGTCAAAACCGACATTGCTGATAACGACGTTGAGACCCTCTTTGACGCAGCCCGCTGGGCACCATCGTGTTTTAATGACCAGCCCTGGCAGTTCCATGTCAGTACCGATACCAATTTTGATGAGTACCTGGACCTGCTGATGGAAGGCAACCAGGCCTGGGCCAAAAATGCCAGCCTGCTGTGTTTCGTGGTGGTCAGAAAGCAGTTCGACCAAAACGGCAAGCCCAACCCCTATGCCGAGTTTGATGCCGGTGCCGCCTGGATGGCATTAAGCCTGCAAGCCCGTAAAATGGGGCTGTACACCCATGGTATGGGGGGCATCAAGCATGATGAGGTGGCCAGCTACCTGAAGCTGGATGATAATCATAAGGTGATTTGCGGGATTGCCATTGGTGTGGCGGATGAACCCTCGGCCTTGCCGGACGATATCGCCAAACGCGAGAAGCCGTCGCCGCGTAAACCATTGGCAGACGTACTGATACGCTAATCACTAGAGTCATTACCATCCAGGAGAGCGTTATGCCCAAGCTAATTGTTGGAGACAAGAAGGACCTGGGTGGGTTTTCTGTCGCCCGCTATATCCCCCAGAAAGCGCAGCGCATGGTCGGCCCTTTTGTGTTTTTCGACCATATCGGACCCGCCGTTTTTCCCGCAGGCAAGGGCGTCAATGTGCGTCCGCATCCGCATATCGGTCTGGCGACGGTGACTTACCTGTTTGCAGGCAGCATGCTGCATCGCGACAGCCTGGGCTCCGTGCAGGAGATCCACCCCGGTGACGTCAACTGGATGGTTGCCGGTAGCGGTATTGTGCACTCCGAGCGTGAAACCCATGAAGTTAGATCTGGCGAGCACGACCTGCATGGGCTGCAATTATGGGTGGCGTTGCCACCGGACATGCAGGATGTGGATCCGGACTTCCTCCATGTCAGCAAAAATGATTTGCCCTGTGTGTACCGCCCGGGGGTCATGATGCGCGTTCTGCTGGGCAGTGCCTATGAACGGGTCTCGCCGGTACGAACCTTCTCCAGCATGCTTTATGTGGATGTGCTGGCCGAAGCTGGCCGGACGATTCCGCATCCCGATCCTGCCATGGAAGTGGCCGCGTTTATTGTCAGTGGCCGGGTGACGGTTAATGGTGAAGAGGCCATTGCCAATGATTTTGTGGTGTTGTCTGAGGATGATGCGGAAATCAGGATCGAAGAGGACACGCGTCTGGTGCTGATTGGTGGCACTGCGTTTGCGCAGAAGCCGCTGGTGCACTGGAATTTTGTCGCTTACAAGCCGGAAGATATTGATGCGGCGAGAGAACGCTGGGAAAATGGCGGATTTCCCGCCATTCCTGGCGACGACGAGGAACATATCCCACTGCCATGACCGATTTTACCGCTGATGTTCTGCTCAAAAAGGGCAGGGAGGCGTCTTTGCGTCGCCATCACCCCTGGGTGTTTTCCGGGGCCATTGCCAGTATCAAGGGCAAACCCGAGGCCGGAGACACCGTCAGGGTGCTCAGTGCCGGTGGCGAAGTGCTGGGCAAAGCCGCCTGGTCTCCGAAGTCGCAGATCCGGGCACGTATGTGGACCTTTGATGCCCCGCAACGTGCCTCCGAACAGGTGGATGAATCCCTGATTCAGCAGCGCATCCAGCATGCTATCCGGCGCCGTCAGCCATTGCGCAGTGACAAACGCACAGCCTTGCGTCTGATCTATGGTGAGTCCGACGGGCTACCAGGTCTGGTGGTTGACCAGTATGGTGACTTCCTTTCCTGCCAGTTCCTGACGATCGGTATTGAACGCTGGCGTGATACGGTCATCAATGCGTTACAGGCAGAAACGGGTTGCAAAGGCATTTATGAACGCTCTGATGTGAGCGTGCGCAAACATGAGGGGCTGAAAGAACAATCCGGTCGGATCTGGGGTGAGGCGCCACCGGCACAACTGGTGATTCACGAACATGATCGTCAGTATCAGGTCAGCATTGCGTCCGGGCACAAGACCGGTTATTACCTGGATCAGTATGATAATCGCCAGTGGGTACAGCAGCTGTGTGCGCGTCAGGGGCAGAACTGGCGGGTACTGAACTGTTTCAGCTACACCGGTGGCTTTGGTATTGCCGCGCTGGCCGGTGGTGCCAGGCAGGTGGTTAATGTGGATGCTTCGGAGCCGGCCCTGCAGTCAGCCGCTGCCAATGCCGCGTTAAACGGCTTTGCCGATACCCAATCGGTGCAGGTACAGGCCAATGTGTTTGAATATTTGCGTGAATTGCGTCAGCAAAATGAGCAGTTTGACCTGATTATTCTCGATCCGCCCAAGTTTGCTGACACCCGGCACCAATTTAAAAAGGCTGCACGGGCCTATAAAGACATCGCCATGCAGGCGGCACATCTGCTATCGCCAGGCGGTTACCTGATCAATTTCTCGTGCTCCGGTGCGATAGATATGCCACTTTTCCAGAAGATAACGGCAGATGCCTTGCTTGATGCGGAGCGACAGGGGGCAATTACCGGCTTTTTGAGTCAGTCTGAGGATCATCCGGTGGCGTTGGCCTTCCCGGAGGCGAGATACCTGAAAGGGTTGGTGAGCGTGCTGGATTGATACAATTCCCAGGAGGAATCTCCCATAAAAGTCCTAGATTCGTGTGCAAAGTCGCTTATCCCGACCGCTGTTTCAGTTTATAATGCCGCCCCATGAATGATGCACACTCCTTCGAGCAAGCACGCCGCAGCATTATCGCGGTAGGGCAGCGTATCTGGCGCCAGGGCTGGTGCCCGGCCACCAGCAGTAATTTTTCGCAGCGCCTGGATGACGAACGGTGTGCTATCACGGTTTCCGGGCGTGATAAAGGTGCGCTACAGGACACTGACATCATGCAGGTAGATATGCAGGGACGGTCCCTCGACGGACAAAAGCCTTCGGCGGAAACCCTGCTTCATACCCAGCTTTACCGCCGTGATCAAAGCATCGGCGCTGTTTTGCATACGCATTCTGTCAAAGCGACGCTGGTTTCCATGCATACGGACGGTCCGGTGTCCTGGCAGGGACTGGAACTGTTGAAAGCATTCCAGGGAACTGACAGCCATGAAGGCAACCTGACAATACCCGTGTTTGACAACACCCAGGATATTGCTGCCCTGGCCGATCAGGTGCAAGGATGGATGTCTGTGCATGGCACGGGTGTCGCCTACCTGATTCGAGGACACGGTTTGTACACGTGGGGAAGAGACATGACTGAAACGTTACGGCATCTTGAGGCCCTGGAATTCCTCTTGGATTATTATTGGCAGACCCACAGGCTGGCCTCAGCCGGGGAACGATTAATGGCAGGAGATGCGAAGGCATGAGTGAAATCAGTGTTTTTGCTGACAACGACCCAGCGACAGAACTGCTACATAGTGTTGAACCGGCTGAAATTGCGGCGACATTGGCAGGGGTCGGTGTACGCTTTGAGCAATGGCAGGCAAACGCGCCCGTTAAAGCCGGCGACAGTGATGAGAAGGTCATGCAGGCTTATGCGGACGATATCGCCAGGCTGAAAGACAATGAAGGTTACCAGACAGTTGATGTCATCAGTCTTGATGCCAGCGGCAACCAGATAGCTCAGGACCCGGAAATTAAAGCAAAAAAGCTGCTGGAGCTTCGCCAGAAGTTTCTAAGTGAGCATCGCCATAGTGAAGATGAAGTGCGCTTCTTTGTTTATGGGCAAGGGCTGTTCAGCCTGCACATTGACGGGAAAGTGTACGAAATATTGTGTCAGAAGGGGGATCTGATATCGGTGCCGGCCAATACGCCGCACTGGTTTGACATGGGCCCGGCGCCAAGGTTTGTTGCCATTCGCTTTTTCAATAACCCCGAAGGCTGGGTGGCAAACTATACCGGCAGTGCTATAGCAGATTCGTTTTCCCGACTGGAGTCACAATGAAACCAATCGCGATCGTGACAGATATTGAGGGAACCACCAGTTCCATTCGCTTTGTCAAAGATGTTCTTTTTGTTTATGCCGAGCAATTTCTGCCGGACTTTATTCGCGACCACAAAGATGAGCGTGACGTGTCACGTCAGTTGCGCGCGATCAGTGACAATACCGGTATTCCTTACCGCAATACTGAAGCATTGATTGCCCAGTTGCTGGAATGGATGCGGGCCGATGAGAAGGTCACTGAATTAAAAGCCCTGCAGGGCATGGTCTGGGAGCAAGGCTATCAGCGTGGCGAATATCAGGCGCACGTGTATCCTGATGTGCCTGAACGCCTGCAGGCCTGGCTCGACGACGGCATTAACCTGTATGTCTATTCGTCCGGCTCCGAAAAAGCGCAGCGACTGTTCATGCGCTATACCAATTTTGGCGACCTGCGGCTGCTGTTCGCCGGCTACTTTGATACCAATATGGGTGCCAAACAGGAGAAGGCTTCCTACCAGGCAATAGCAGAGTGGGTGGCACTGGCGCCAGAAGACATTCTTTTCCTGTCGGATATCGAAGGGGAGCTGGATGCGGCCGCGTCTATCGGTATGAAGACCATTCGTGTGGTACGCCCACAAGAAAGCGATACCCCAATTCAGGATATCGCTTCAAATCACCAGATGGTGTCTTCCTTTGCAGAGATTGACCTTGAAGCGCTGTAATTTAACAGCGCTTCATTACTGACTTTAACGGCTGGGGTTTCAACTTATTCCACTCTTGCTCTTTCCAGCCATTTCCACCCGTTTACTGCCGCGATTTCTCCTGTATTGATCAGGCAGAAAACTGATTAACCATTTCTCTCATTGCAGCAATATCCCGGCCCAGCGCCTGAGTTGTGCTGGCGGTTTTGCCGGACGCCTCATTAGTGCGTTCAGATTGCGTCTGAATGTTCACAATGTTGCGATTGACTTCTTCGGCAACGGCGCTTTGTTCTTCCACGGCTGTTGCCACCTGGAATGTCATGTTGCGGATATCGGATACCGCCTGGCTGATCTGGGTATAGGAGCTATCAGCCGCTTCGCTGTAACCCACACAGGACTGCGCCCGCTCCTGGGCCGAGCCGATGCTGCTGACGCAGCTGTTAGTACTGGTCTGGATCCGGTTGATGATGTCCTTGATCTCCACTGTTGAGTTCTGCGTGCGCTGTGCCAGCGTGCGGACCTCATCAGCAACCACGGCAAAGCCGCGTCCCTGTTCACCTGCCCGGGCGGCTTCAATGGCAGCATTCAGAGCCAGCAGGTTGGTCTGCTCGGCAATGTCGTTGATCACCTCGATCACCGAACCGATGGCATTGCTGTCGGTGCCCAGTGTCTCAATCATGCGCGTGATTTCATCAATGCTTCTGGCCAGCTCTGTGGTGGCGCTGAGGCTCTTTTCAACTGACTCGTGACCATCCTGAACGCTCTTGTCTGCCAGTTCGGCCGCAGAAGATGTGTTAGCCGTATTGCTGGCAACCTCATGAATGGCGCTGGTCATTTCTGTTACGGCTGAGGAAACTGAATCCAGCTCAGTCAATTGCTGGTTGATCGCATTATCAGTATCCACGACCGCCTCAGTAGCATCGTCAGAAACGGTGGACAAACGTCCGGCCGCTTCATCAACACGTTTGAGGATGGTAGTGATCTGCGATTCACGCGCCTTCAGTGCCAGGGACAGGCTACCGAGCTCATCCGTACGTCCGGAGTAGACGCGACGGGCAAGGGGGTCATCAAGAATGCGCTCGCTACGCTCTATCAGGTCTCGGAAAGGCATCAGCAAAGCGCCCGTCGCCGCAACTGATGCAACCCCGCCTAATACAATAGTTGCCAGGTAACCCATACCAACGCCACTGACCAGGCCTGCCGACAAGCACAGGGCAAAGAACAGGGCAGGAACGGCCAATATCTTATGTCGCCAGCTAATCAGGCTGTTCAGTTGGACTGACTTGTTGTTTCTTATCTGGCGATACAGTTTTTCGGCACGTTTGACATCAACCTCATCGGGGCAGCTTCGCACCGATTGATAGCCCTGAATTTCACCATTGCGCAGAACCGGGGTGACATAAGCATCCACCCAGTAATAATCGCCGTTCTTGCACTGGTTTTTCACCATGCCCAGCCAGGGTTTACCGGCTTTTAACTGTCCCCAGAGCTCCTTGAATGCCTGTTTAGGCATGTCTGGATGGCGCACAATATTATGCGGAGAGCCAACCAGCTCTTCGTCGCTAAAGCCGGATATATCAATAAACTCCTTGTTGGCATAGCGGATATAGCTGTCCCTGTCGGTAGTGGATACAAGTTTTTCATTTTTGGAGAACAGCTTGCGTTCTGGCATGATTCTGCACCTTTCTTCTGTACCGTATAGCAATTGGTGATAATGCTTTCTTGGTATTGCTAACGGCAAATCGGTCTGAAACTTAAGGGCAGAAACTTGCGTTGCGTCAAGTTATTGAGGGATTGTGAGTTTGTGACCAGCTGTCGTGTATGGTAAGTGTTTAGCCAGGCTTCAGGTTTGATTATCGTTTGGTCAGCTGCTGGCGATACCAGGCAATGAAGCGGTCCTGGGGGACTGGGCGGCTGATGTGGTATCCCTGTATCTGATCGCAGTGGTGTTGTTTCAGGAAGGTCACCTGTGCCTCATTTTCCACGCCTTCGGCAACCACCGTCAGTCCCAGCGTTTTGCCCATGGCGATAATGGCACGACTGATGGCCTGATCCTGTTTGTCCTCGGCCAGTTCCTGAACAAAGGTCCGGTCGATCTTCAGTGTGTCAATTGGGTAGTGACGCAGTTGCCCAAGTGACGAGAAACCAGTACCGAAATCATCCAGTGCCAGTCTGGCGCCACTTTCCTGGATGCTTCTCATGACAGAGATGGCATGTGCCGGATCCTGGACCACCATGCTTTCCGTCAGCTCCAGTTCCAGGCGGTGGGCGTCGATTTCATATTTCCGTAATTTACTCACCACGTTGCGAGCGAGGTTCGGATCACTGAATTGCCGGGCAGAGAGGTTCACGGCGATGTTCAGCGCCGGCAGGCCCATCTCATCCCAGTCGCGCAGTTGCTGCAATCCTGTTTCCAGCACCCAGTCGCTGATGGGCAGAATCAGACCGTTATCTTCTGCGATGGGAATAAATCGTTCCGGAGACACCTGACCCAGCTCAGGGTGGTGCCAGCGCAGCAGTGCTTCTACTCCGGTTACCCGGCCTGTTTTCAGCTCGACTTTGGGCTGGTAGTAAACCTCCAGCTCTTCACGCTGTAATGCATGGCGGAGAGCCAGTGCCAGGCTGGCCTGTTCCTGCGCATGGTGGTGCAGGTCGCTGGAGTAACAGCAAACATTGTTGCGACCGGCTTCCTTGGCGGCATACATGGCGGTGTCGGCGTGTTTCATCAGTGTGTCTTCATCATGGGCGTCTTCGCCAAATATGCTGACGCCGATGCTGGCACTGATCAGGAATTCGTGCTGCTTTAAATAGATGGGTGTACTCAATCGTTCCAGAATCCAGCCTGCCACTTTCCTGGCCCGGTGCCGATCTTTGATTTTATGCAACAATACGACAAATTCGTCACCACCCAGTCGGGCCACAATATCACTGCTTCTTAAAGGTCGGCTGATGCGCTCGCCAATATCACGGAGCAGGGCATCGCCCATGTGATGACCGAAATTATCGTTAACGGTTTTGAACCGATCCAGGTCGATAAACAAGATAGCAAAGGCCTGATCCGGGTAACGCCTGGCGTTGTTGATCTGTTGCTGCAGCAATTCGCTGAACATATTACGGTTGGGTAAGCCCGTTAGCGGGTCATGTGTCGCCAGGTGCTC
>Ga0098044_1000652_pt1 | contig 18290 bp, 14 predicted proteins | sample 10_taG_FD_75053 | JGI IMG/M metagenome (GOLD analysis project Ga0098044, IMG submission 75053) | Marine viral communities from the Subarctic Pacific Ocean - 10_ETSP_OMZ_AT15264 metaG | ecosystem: Environmental > Aquatic > Marine > Oceanic | place: Pacific Ocean | collected 2015-01-16 | reverse complement strand
GCCCGTTATCGCCGACCGGATCGGCATTCTTCCGTGCACGAATGAGCCCCAAAACGCCCCTTCCGCGCCCTAAATGCCGGTAGCGCGATACGGAGAATGAAGCCGGATAGACACAAGCAAAACACGCGGCAAAGACCGCCGCGATCCTCATCGGCCGCGCCATTTCTGCCCCGATGCGCTGACCCAGCCCAAGCTGAGACCACCCGCAAGACGGCCCGCTGCACTGCTGGTAGGAGGCATAACCCACCTATCCCGCCCCTCTCGGCCACGCCTGATCACATGAGGAATGGGCTTTTTCATGCGGGAAACGCCCGCCACCCATCGTCCGAGAATGCGAGCAAAAGCGCCATGGGATGGAAGCCCGCAGGACCGAAACCGTGAAGCGGGTTCGGTTCACGACAGCCCGGCGCGCGGGGCTCGTTCCCGCGCGGGCGCCCACAGCCAATACTAATCGCGACCGCCAATAAAACCTTTTGGTCTTATGAAATGAGGGATACTCATTGATATAAACAATATCCATGCTTGAGGGCGATATGCCGAAGCGCAGACGCGGAAACAAATTGGAGAAATGGGAGATCGCCCTCATCAAGGCCATGATCGCAGATGGGCGATGGCCAAACGACCAGGACGTCCTCGCCTACTTCACCCGCCCAACCCGCTCCGTGAATCATCGGGCCATCGCAGAAATCCGTACGGAGACGAAGCATAAGGCGGTAAAGGCAGCAACCCCGGAAGCACTGGAAAATTTCTTGATCACCTGGCCAGAGGTTGATCCTGAAACCGGCCTTTCTCTGCGTGGGGACGAGTTGCTGATCAAGGCGCGCGAGGCCATGATAGCGGCAGTGCATACATTCAACAGTGCTGGCCTGACTTTCCGCGCAGAATTGTTCATCGTCACTGCGATCATCGCCTGGACCTACCTTCTACACGCTTGGTTCAAACGTGAAGGCATCGACTACCGCCACACCAAGAACCAGAATGGCGCAAAGGTTGTTTTCAAGACACCGAACGGCGCGGAAAAATTTTGGGACCTGTCTCATTGCCTGAAGCATGCCCGATGTCCCATCGAGCAAGGCTTCAGAGACAATCTGTCCTATCTTCTCGACCTGCGGCACGAGATCGAGCACCGTTCCACGAATCGGATCGATGATGCTGTCAGCGCCAAGTTGCAAGCCTGTTGCATCAATTTCAATGATGCAATCAAGAGCATGTTCGGTGTGCAGTATGCCCTGGAACGTCGCCTGCCGATCGCCCTGCAATTCGTAACATTCAGCCCAGATCAGCGTGCTGTGTTGAAGAAGGCAGGCGACCTGCCGCGCCATATCGAGACAATGATGGATGATTTCGAGCGTAGACTCACACCTGAACAGCAAATTGATCCCCGCTTCGCCTATCGCGTCTTCATGATCCACAAGACCGCCAACCGCGCGCCGGGCACCGACCTGGCAGTCGAACTCATTCCACCTGAATCGGATATCGCGGAGAAATTCAGTCTGGCCCTGAAAGAAGTCGAGAAGAAGAAGTTCCTGCCGAAAGAAATCGTCGACACCATGAATGCCGAGGGTTGGGATCGCTTCACGATGCATAGCCACACGAAGCTCTGGCAGCGGCTTGCCGCGAAGGACCCAGCGAAAAGCTACGGCGCCGTTGCTGTTGGCAGGCAATGGTGCTGGTACGAGACTTGGCTCAACCGGGTCCGCGAAGAGTGCCAGCAACATCCGGATCAGTACAAAACTCTGCCGCCGGCATGACGGGAGCAGAGTCGGTTGGGCGGGTACAGCATTTGTCTGCCATGACACGAAAGCGGTCAGAATAGCCATAAATGAGGACGCTCACGCGCCGCCGTCGAATTTCCAAACGCGAATGCCCATTTTCCGCGCCTTGTCGGCGAGGTTTTGCGAGATGCCGGAGCCAGGAAAAGCGATGACGCCGATGGGGAGCGCGTCGAGCATCGCATCATTGCGTTTGAAGGGGGCGGCGTTCTTGAAACGGGTCCAGTCGGGTTTGAAGACGATCTGCTGCACCTTGCGATTGTCGGCCCAGCAGGCGGCGATCTTTTCGGCGCCTTTCGGCGATCCGCCATGGATCAGCACCATGTCGGGATGCTTGGTGTGCGCCTTGTCGAGGGCGTCCCAGATGCGGGCGTGATCGTTGCAATCCATGCCGCCGGTAAAGGCGATGCGCGGGCCTGTGGGCAGCAGCGGCTCGATTTCGGCCTTGCGTTTGGCGGCGATGAAATCGCGGCTGTCGATCATTGACGCCGTCATCGCTTGGCGGTTCGTCATCGAGCCGGAACGCGGACGCCAGGCGGAGAAGGTATATTTCTCGAACCATGATGCGCCGATCTCGCGGAAGGCTTCGAACGCATTGCGGCGCTCGATGATCGAAATGCCCTGCGCGGTCAATCGCTCCAGCTCGACGGATTGGGCCTCCGAGCCATCCTGTTCACGCTGGCTACGCCGTTGCGCCTGCTCGTTATCGTCGAGCGCGCGGTCGAGATTGGCAATCTTGCGGTGGAAGATGTTGACGAGGTTCCAGAGCACATCATCGAGATCGTCTTCGAGCCGCGTGTCGGCCATCAGGGCAGTGAGGGATTCGAATGTGGCCTCTAACTCCTGTTCGGCGCGGGCGGCTTCGGGCAGCGGGCGCGGATCTGGATCATCAGCGTGCGGGCGATAGCCATACATCTGCAACTCATCGAGCAGATGGGCGGTTGGCGATGATGTGTGATGGGGCTCGTCGTCAAAGGGTTCGATGAAGGGGTTATGAAGCGTCATGGCGGGGTCTCCCGGTTTCGTGAGGCCGCGCCTTCGCGGCCTTTCCGGGGATCGCCCGCCAGCGCCGCAAAGCGGGTTTGCACCCCTTTATATTTGCGATAACGGCGCATTCGCGCCTTGGGGGCCGCAACGCAGTGGAGGACGGCGCAGCCGTTGCAAAGCCGATTGGCGCTGGCAGATACCCCTTTTGGAAAGGCCGGGGCGCGGCCTCTTTGCGAACGGTGAGACCTGCCGGAATGCTCAACCCCGTCACGGCCTGCCGACGCGCCATCATGCGCATTGCAGCCCATGGTGGATGAGGAAATGACTATCGTCCGGGGCGAGTTGCTCCCCGATCCAGCCTCGCAGACGATCCGGCCCGAGGGTAAGGAGATCAGCGTTGAAATCCTCCGCCCGTGGGACCAGTTCGCGGATGTCGATCTCGGTGGCTCTGGATCGCAGTTTCTCCAGCGCAAATCGGCCGGCCTCGTCATTATCGCGCGCGATATAGAGTCGGCGCAGCATCGGCGACAGGTTGAGAGCGGCGAGGTGCGCAGCCGAGAGGGCGGCGATGACCGGCATGGCGGGCATGACCATCTTGAGCGCCAGGGCGGTCTCCAAGCCTTCCGCCGCGATCATGGTGTCGGTGGCGGCGCCAAAGCGCACCCCGTTCCCGGCGAGATGCCCCAACGCACGGCGCGGCTGATCGACCGGCGCCTTGCCGCCATCGGGCGACAGCCAGGTGCGATGCACACCAGTCACATTGCCAGAGCCATCACTGACGGCGGCAATCAGCGCGGGCCATTCCTGACGTTCCGACGGCGCTCGGTAGAAACATCGCGGATGGTATCGCAGGGCGGAAATATCAGCAGGCAGAATAATGCCGCGCTGGCGGAAATAGGCGTCCGCCAACGTGCCCCGGATCGGACCCGACGCGGCAAACAGCCGCCGCGCGGCATCCGAAGTGCCGGGCGGTGCCGGTTCTGGTCGTTTCATCGGAATGATTGGCAGGTTGAGGAACGCCCTCGCCTCATCGCATGCCGCACGAAAGTCGAGGCCGCGGTTGGCCGCGATGAGGTCCAAGAGGTCGCCATGTTCACCCGTCGCCGCGTCGGCATATTTGCCGGCGCGTTCGCCGAAAAGCTGAACATAGAGACTGCGGCCCGGCGTTCCATGCACATCTCCACAGATCCAATAGCGGCCCAGACGGCGGCCTTTGGGCAGATAGGTTCGACACACGGCCTCGGCATTTTGCCCGAGACCGCGCGCCAGATCGCCCGCCTTCGCGAAGCTATTGCTCGACATGGCTCACCCCCTTTTCGCGATTTGCGTCAGCGCCCAGCGGTCGAGCAGGCTTTCGAAAATCATCCGCCCCCGATCACCGACCGGCACGAACAACCGCAGCTTCCAATTGATGATTTCCGACACCAGCCCGCGCGCCTTCAGGGCATCGACCAGGCCGGAGGTAAAGCCGGTCAACTCAACGCGGTTTTCGTTCATCACCCGCACGCGGCGCAATGACAGGCCGTCGGCCAGATGGGCCGTGACCTTGCCGTCATGGATCAGGCCCCAGGCATCGGCGGGCGAGATTTTCGGCGCATAGATGCCAAGATTACGACAAACAGCCTCCATCTCGACTTGCGACAACATGCGTCCGATCACCCGCTCGCCGTCATCCGTTTGCAGACGATAGACGCGGGCGTTGCTTTCCGGCAGGCGCCGCCAGATCGGCAACAGCAAGCCGGTGACGAGATGGAATGTGCTGGTCGAGAAATCCGGCACATTGGCAACTTCAGCACTCCAGACTTCACTGAATTCCGCCTCTTCGGCATCTTTCCAATGGCTCGATGCAAAATCCTCAACACCGATTGTGTCGCGCTGCATGGGCCGCGCCAGACGAAAACGCCGCTGCATGCTGCCATCATCAAGCATCAGGCTGGTGGCGGACGTTCGGACCGCCGCGCGGTGCGAGCGTTCATTGATCAGCAGCTTGCCATCACGAATGGCCAATGCGTCATCGACAGACATCGGCCTGTTGCGGTCCTTGCGCTGAATGGTGAACAGCCGGGTTTCCGCACCACTGTCATGTTTCCAGACGGTGCGACGATCAGTGACGATCAGGCTCTCGGCGCGGATGGTTTCCAGCCCGGCATCATGCAGGCCCGCCGTGATAGCGGCCTCGATCCGGGCGTTGAGCAATTCCTCGAAGGCCGTGAACAAATCGTTCTGCATGGCGATGGGCAGCGCCAGCAATCGATTGAGGAAGGTGGTGATCGGCGGAAGTTCCTCCTTCAGCGTCCCACCCTCGAAGGTCAGCGACAGGCCGGTGGCTTCCTCGAACCTCTGGAGCGAGCAGCCCTCGATACCGCCCTGCGCCAACAACATATAGAATTGCCGCAGCGCCGCGCGCGCCTGATCGCCTTCGAGATTGTCCTCGGCGCGGAACAGCCCCTGCCCGCCGGTCTGGCGCTGGCCGCGCGTGATGGCGCCCAGCGTGTCGAGGCGGCGGGCGATGGTGGACAGAAACCGCTTTTCAGCCTTCACATCCGTGGCGATCGGCCGAAACAGCGGCGGCTGCGCCTGATTGGTGCGATTAGAGCGCCCAAGCCCCTGAATGGCGGCATCGGCCTTCCAGCCCGCTTCGAGCAGGTAGTGAACCCGCAGGCGCTGGTTCTTCGCGCCCCGGTCGGCATGGTAGCTGCGCCCCGTGCCGCCGGCGTCGGAGAAGACGAGGATAGACTTGTCGTCATCCATGAAGGCCTGGGTTTCCGAGAGGTTCGCCGAAGCTGGACGGTTTTCAACGCAAAGACGCTCGTCTTTCCTGACAATACGCCGCGAACGCCCTGTCACCTCGGCGACCTTGTCCGTCCCGAAATGCTGGATGATCTGGTCGAGGGCGCCGGGCACGGGATCGAGCGTGGCAAGCTGCTCGATCATGCGATCCCGTGCTGCCAAGGCCGCCTTGCATTGGATCGGGTTGCCTTGCGTATCGAAGGCGAGGCGCGAACGCAGATTGCCTTCATCATCCGTATAGGGCTCATAAAGCTGGGTCGGGAAGGAATGCTGCAAATAGGAGCCGACGACCTCGCGCGGGCTCAAGTCGATGGTCAGGTCGTGCCATTCGTCGGCGGGAATGTCGGCAAGCTTCCTTTCCATCACTGCCTCGCCGGTGGAGACAAGCTGGATGATCGGGGCAAGACCAGCGGCAATGTCGCGCTCGACGCTTTTGATCAGCGTCACGACCTTCATGCCGGTGATGAGGCCATTGAAGAACCGCTGCTTCGCCCCCTCGAAGACGGATTTGGCCGCCGACTTCGCCTGACCGTTCAATGTCCGGCTTTCGCCGGTGACGTTTGTGGCTTCGAGCGCTTCGTTGAGATTGTTGTGAATGACCTGAAACGCGGCGGCATAGGCGTCATAGATCGCCACCTGCTCCGACGTCAGGGCATGCTCGACGATCTCAACCTCGACACCTTCGTATGACAGCGACCGCGCGGTATAGAGCCCGAGCGCCTTCATGTCGCGCGACATCACCTCCATCGCCGCAACACCGCCTGCTTCGACGGCCTGAACAAACTCGCCACGGTTGGCGAAGGGGAAATCCTCGCCACCCCAGAGACCCAACCGCTCGGCATAGGCGAGATTGCGCACGTCGGTCGCGCCGGTCGCCGACACATAGACCACGCGGGCATCCGGCACGGCGCGCTGCAATCGCAGCCCGGCACGGCCCTGCTGCGACGGCGCGACATCGCCGCGCTCACCCTTGCCGCCGGCGGCATTGGCCATGGCATGGGCTTCGTCGAAGACGATCACGCCATCAAAGTCATGGCCAAGCCAGTCGATAATCTGCTGAAGGCGTGAGGCTTTCCCTTCGCGCTCGGCAGACCGCAGGGTCGCATAGGTGACGAAAAGGATGCCTTCGGACAATCTAATCGGCGTGCCCTGCTTGAAGCGCGACAAGGGTGCTACCCGCAGCTTTTCCATGCCGAGCGCCGACCAGTCGCGCTGCGCGTCTTCAAGGAGCTTGTCGGACCGGCTGAGCCAGACTGCCTTGCGGCGGCCCTTGATCCAGTTGTCGAGGATGATGCCCGCGACCTGCCGCCCCTTGCCGCAACCGGTGCCATCGCCAAGGAACCAGCCGCGCCGGAACTGTACGGCGTTCTCTGCATCGTCAGCGGCGGCATGAATATTGTCGAACGTATCGTCGAGCGTCCATGATCCGACCAAGTGACGCGAATGGGCTTCTCCAGCGTAGATGACACTCTCAAGCTGCGCGTCGGAAAGCACGCCGCTCTTTATGATATGCGTGGGGAGATGCGGTCGGTAGCTCGGCTGCGGCGGCGCGACCGAGGCCATGGCCGCCGATTGCACCAGCTTTGTTGGGTGCGGCTGCGCGCCTTCAATACAGATCGATTGCAGGGCGTAGCCCTCATAGAGCGTGTCGGCGAGATCAGCGCCTTCGCTGGCTTTCCATTCGATTGGCTCATAGGCCAGCTCGGTCGCCTCCGGTGCCGTGGAAATGGCCATCGGCCTGGGTGCAGCCGGAGCGCAGCCGATCGCGACAACGGGCTTCGCTGTCGCACCAAGACCGATCTCGCCTTCCACCTTCATGCGTGGCGGCACATGCTCGATGACATTGGCGAGCAGTTCGGCAGCACTTTGCGCCGCCGGCATGATCGGGGAAACGCCATCATCCGGGGCTTTGTCGATCACGGTGAGGCGCGTCTCGAATGTCGTGCCGTGCCTGGCATAGGCGCTGCCATCAATGACGCAGGAAAAGCGAATTGCGCCGTTCAGGCGCTCATAAGGGAAATTATGGCCGGTGATCGTCACCAGCCGCCCGCCATCCGACAAACGCGCCAGAGCCGAACGCACATGATGGAAATCGGCATCAGACACGCGCCCCTGCACGTGGAGCGCAGCGGAGAAAGGTGGGTTCATGATGACAACCGACGGCGCAACATCGTCCGCCAACCGATCATCAATGCTGGCCGCGTCATGGGTGGAGGTAACGGCGTCGGGAAACAGCCGCCGCAATAACGCCACGCGCGTCTCGGCGATCTCGTTGAGCGCCAGTCGAGGCTTACCTGTATTTTGCGTGCCTCCGCACGCGGGCATGATCTCGGCGAAAATGGCCATCAGGCCGGTCCCGGCAGACGGCTCCAGCACCACGTCATCAGGCGTAATCCCGGCAGCCATCGCCGCCAGCAGCGCCAGGGGCGCGGGCGTGGAAAATTGCTGGAGATTCTGGGATTCTTCCGAACGCCGCGTATGGGTAGGGAGCAGTCCGGCGATGCGGCTGATCATCGACAAAAGCGCGGCGGGCGATGCCGCCCTTTCCTGCATGGCGCGGCCATATTTCTTGAGGAACAGCACCTGGGCGGTCTCGCAAGCTTCATAGGCGTCTTTCCAGGACCAGAAGCCTTCGGCGTCCGAGCCGCCGAATGCCTCTTCCATCGCCTGGCGCAAGATGCGGCTTTCAATGGTGGTGCCGCGCTCCAGACCGGCAAGGATGCGGTTGGCGGCGGTGAGGATGCAGCTTGCAATAATCTCGGGCGCGCGGCCCTTCGGCAGGTTCAGGGAGGCGGCGGTTTGCGCCGCCGCCACGGGTAGAGCATAATTCATGGGATGTCTCCGGGTTGAGAGTTTGAAAACCGGACCGGAACAGGCTTTCTCTCACCCGCTCCGGTTCACCCTTCCCGGAAACGCCTCTCACTTTCACCCGAACCGCCCGCCGCTACAGGTGAAGGTGTAGGCATTGGCGGTGATGCTTTCCTCAACCATCTCGTCGGAGTTGAGGAATTCGTATTCCGTCTCCAGCCGCGCATAGAGCCAGCGGGCAAGATCACGCATGGCACCAGTAATGATGTCCTCGGCATCGGCGGTCGCCTCAGCATCATCGCGGCGCACATCGAATTGCATGGTGTTCTCGTGGCAATAATGGCCGCGCTGGGTGATGATGGCGTAGAGCTGATAGAAATTGCGCCGCTGAATCGCGTTCAGGCGCGCGGCGATATCGTGCAGTTCGGCGTCTTTCGGTGCATAGGCTTTGATCTTCGCCACGCTGCCCTTGGCATGTTGCCACCGGCCCTCAAAAGAGGCCCCATCGCCCTGGCTCCAGAAACCTCGGAATTGGATACAGGGCTTTTGCCGCGTCCCGCCGCCCATCAGCCGGACAGGATGGGTTGCAAGCTCGATGCCGAGGATTTCGCAAATGGTGGAGAAATCATCGTAAGTGCAATCCCACCAATCGTAATCGAGGTTGCTGATCCGATACCATTCGCGGGCGCGTTCCTTGGCGGCGTCTGACAGCTCATCGAAGGTGAAGACGGTGGTTTCAATGATTGCGGGCATGATCGCCTCCCCTTTCTTGGGTGACTGCCGCGAAATCCTCCGTTTCTGGCGGGGTCAATTCGGCAATTGTCCAATCGTCGCCATCCGCCCATTCAGCATAGGCAATGGCCTCAAATCGGTCGGCGAATGGCCCACGGAAATTGAACCCATCGACGGGATTGCCATAGATGATGAAGGCTTTCGGCTCGGCATCATCCGCGCTGTTTTCCGTTGCAGGGGCAACGCGCATTACCTCGCGGTTGCGTTCTTCGCCGGTGACGCGCTTGCCGATGAAGAGATGCGCGTGCAACATTCCGTCTTCGGCAATTTGTCGAGCATGGGCTTCGTCCGTAGCTGTGACCAGCCAGCGCTCTTCGATTTCGGCAGTGGCTTGCAGGGTGATGATGAAGTGTTCGGGTTTCATGGGGTCTCTCCAGAAATGAAAAAGCCCAGCGCTGAGGCTGGGCTTTGGGTGGATGGAATTGATGGGAATCGCCGCGATGTTCACTCGGCGGCGGTGAGGAATTCGGGCAGGGCCGCCGCGGAAACATCCGCCTCCGACACCTCCGGTTCGTCCGTATTCGGCGCATTCATGGACTCGACACCGGACGTCCTCAGCGGTTCCGGCAGCCAGCCGGTGCCTTCAAGCAGTCGCTCGGCCTGTTCGGCCATGTCCGATTTCTTCAGATGATCGATCAGTTCGGCCGCAGCATCGCCCTTGGCTTCCGTCACTGCCTCCAGGATGCGCGCCTTGGGCACCCGGTTCAGGTAATTCTCAGCGGTCGGCTTCCACCCGGCGGCGGACATGTCGAGCGACAGGGCGCAGGCGAGCTGGTCGGCATGGCGCCGGCGGCCCTGTGCCCGGTTCCAGGGCTCATGCAGGGCGTTGACGGTGAGCGAGGCGCAATGAGCAAAAAGCGCCATGCGGCTATCATGGTCGATGCCGCAGAGGAACTCCCAGAGCAGATCAGGTTCGTCGGGAAGCTGTTTTTCCCAATTGATCTGGCGGTCCTCAATAGCCTTTGCCGATGGGCATTCCTTCAGGTCTGGTCCCTGTACGGAAAAGCCGCTGCTCTTGCCTGTGATCTCCAGGCAGCTATCGGTGGCGTAGCGATAGAAGGTCTGGAGCGCCAACCCATGCAATAGGGCGATGAAGGCGATGTCCGGGTCGCCCGCCAACGCATCGCGCAAGGCGAGCGTGCGGTGCGCGGTCAATTCCATCACCAGCCGGTCGGACAGCGGCTTGATACCGTCTTCCTCCTCCTCGGCGGGGTGTCCATTACCGGATAGCGCCGTGACCGGATCGACCTGCCGGGTCTCGCCGTCTGCACCGACATGGACGATTTCGACATGATCGCGGACGAAGGCGTCGGCTGCTTCGCCATCAGCCTCATTCTGCGCCTCGTCCTCGGGCCGGACATAGCCGCGTTCGGCCTTGAGCCGACCGTCGCCGTCGATGCTGACGAACGCGCCCGCGCGAGCGATTTCGGCGGGATCGTAGGTGACGGGCCGATCTTCGAAACCGTCGAGTTCAGCTTCGATCTCACCCAGCCGCCGGTCGACCTCCTCGGGCAGATCCTCGTCCGTGCCAGAGTAGCGCTCCTCGATCTCCGCCATTTCGTCGCGCAGGGCTTCACGATGGGCGTGTTCCTCGTCGGTCAGGGGTTCCATCTCGCCCATGACGCGACGCAGTCTGGCGGTGTGACCGTAGGGAAACTCCTGGGCCGTCTGGGTCCATTTCCACCCTTCCGCCTTCACCTCGTCGGCCTTGGCGGTGAGTTTTTCGCCGACCAGCCGCTCCAGCAGCGCCACGTCCTGAAGCCAGCCATCGTCATTCTGGGAAAACAGATCGCGTAGGACGCTGCCCCCTTCGGCTTCATAGGTATCGAGGCCGACGAAACGAACCCGCTTGTCCGATGCCCGAACAGCGTCTTCCGTCAGCATCTTGCGGATATAGTATGGTTCCTGGTTGTAGCCGCGCTGCACGGCCTCCCACACTTGCTCCTGCCGCTCATGGTTGACCGCGATGCTGAAGGCCATGAGCTGTTCGAGCGTCATCTCGTCGGTCGCATAGATGTCGAGCAGCTTCGGCGACACGGACGCCAGCTTCAGCCGCTGCTTCACGATTTGCGGCGTCACGAAAAAGCGCGCGGCGATCTCCTCATCGCCGAGGCCCTGATCTTTCAGGGACTGGAACGCGCGGAACTGGTCGAGCGGATGGAGCGCCTGCCGCTGGACGTTCTCGGCGAGGCTGTCCTCTTCGAGAATGCCGTCTTCGCGGATGACGCAGGGGATAGGCGCGGTTTTATTGAGGCGCTTCTGCTTGATCAGCAGTTCAAGCGCCCGGTACCGGCGCCCACCCGCCTGTACCTCATATTGGTCCGTGGGCTGATCGTCTTCACCGGGGATAGGCCGCACGCTCAGGGATTGCAGCAGCGTGCGCCGGGCGATGTCCTCTGCCAGATCCTCAATCGACACGCCTGCCTGCACGCGGCGCACGTTGCGGCTTGAGAGCACCAGCTTGTTGAAGGGAATGTCCCGGGACTGTGACAGCGAGATTTTCTTGAGATTTGCCATGTCGGTTTCTCCAGAACGGGCGGAGAAAGCCTTCTTTCCCCTTCCAACCCGTTCATGGAAAAACCAAACTCCTCTTACTCTCCACATGCCCAGCCGCCCACCGTTGGCGGTCAAAGCAAGCGCTGGGCACCCGAGGCGGAATACCGGTTTCGAGCCAAAGCGGTCGCACACGATGAGTGCGGCGAATGGTTGGTCTGAGCCCATCGCCGACATTTGAGCACCATGCAGCATGTCTCGGCACCTTGGCATCCGCACCAGAGAGTTCGGTGTCGAGAGCTTTGCGTTCCATTGCCGTCAGCGCACACAGATGATCAGTGATAGTTGTGATCATGGCGTTACAAATGGTACAGAATCTAACAAAAAGATTTCCACCAGCGCCTTTGCTCGATCAACATAGGCGTTGATCATAAGCGAAGAAATACTGTGACGCATAATGCCGCCCACCATGTGTCGAATGAAGGGCTAACGGCTACCGAATGTTGCCGCAGATTGAGGGCGCAGTGCTGACTATCCTACATCCTGAAGTGAAGTCGCTCATTCGGAATTTTGCTGGCGGCTTGATGCCAGTTCGACTGGGGATGGGCGAACAACTTTCGTTGGTCGTGAAGACGCAGAAAGAAGCGATCTTGGCGGCCAAGATGCACGGCGGCTTTGCCTTCTACCTGCCGGTATTGCCATCCACGACGGTCACCACCACGGCTTTGATTTCGGCCTTCTTCGACGATGAAGACGAACCACTGATCATCTCCTCGCCCCTGTTTGAAGACGATACCTTCTCCCACCAGATACTCGACATCCTCGGATATGAGGAGGTCGACATCTATTTCTTCGATGAGCAGAATTACGAATGGATGAGCTTCAGGACGGCGCTGGAGGATGGCGGAAGTTGCATCATTGGCGATGAGGAAATCCATCTACTCTCCTACCATCCCGAGTCGGTGAAAAACATTCACCACGCCTTGAAGAACTGGTTCGGACACCGAACGCTCGACGATGATAAGCGTGCTATCCAAGCGGCGTTCATGAGCGAGCTGGCGCCCAGTGACGTCCTCGTTCTTGACATGACGCCGGAGGTGAACGGGTACCAGGGTAGCGCCGGGTTCCGGCGTGACACGCTGACACGTAATAATCCGGGCTATTTTCAGGAGCGTGATATCTCTGCTTGCTTGCTGCGGGCGTTCGCGCCGGAGAGCGTCATGATGAACCCGCGGCGCAAAGATACAAACAAGGAGATACTCGACCATCTCGTCCTGACCGACACAATCGCCATTCTCATTCAGGCCAAGGACAACCCCACAACGGAAGCAGGCATCAGTCGCTCCCTTGATCGCAAACGAAGCTCCAGCCACGGGCAAATTGAGAAAGCGATCCGCCAAATCAATGGAGCAGCCCGCTATCTCGACCGCAAGGCGGTTGCAAATTTGGTGGTGGGCGGTCAAGACATCGAAGTTTCCATTGGGCAGCGGAAGGTCATTGGGTTGGCCATCGTGAAGGAACTCTTCGACGACGAGGGCGATGCCTATGTGACCGCTTGCGCAAACCTTGCGCGACTTAACGGCGGTGGGATCGTGATGGATTATTATTCTTTCCACGCCTTCACCCACCACTTCACGTCAGCAGACACCTTCATCGATGCGCTCGACGCCATCATCGCGCGCATGAAGTCGGACGGTTGGTTCCCTGTAAAAGACGCCGTGCTCGATGGTGTATTGGACTGGATCACACACGCGCCATAACCTCAATGCTGGGCCAGCGAACGGCCGCTCCCCAGCAAAGCGACAGTTTAATCACGGCAAAGAAATGGGGCACAGCTACACGCCGCACATGCCGTCACATTTGTCGGCGAAGATGGCGCAATCGGGCATCGGCCCGATCTCGCCATGGGCGGCCATCAGCGCCAGCGTGGTCGACTGCACCCCGGCGCCGAGCGACAGCACGCGCAGCTTGATGGTGGATGTATCGGCGGGCGGCGGAAACAGCGCGGTCATGGCCGCTCTTCCGCCTGCTGCCCCATTTTTGGATGTTCTTGCCGCCATTCGGCGGGCGGATCGAATGTGCCGTCCCAGATGCCACGCGCCAAGAACTTCGCCATGCCTTCCTGGCTGATGTAGTTGTAGAGGCGATTGGCATCGCGGTCGGCGATGGCCCAGCCCTCATTGGCGACCCAGGCTGAAAGATTGTCGCTGCCCACGTAGCAGATCGAGATGAAGCGGCCATAGGCATCGCGGGTATTGCCCTGCCAGACGTCGCAATTGACCGTGCGGCCTTCAAGGAATTTGGCGAGCGCGACGGCAGCCTCTTTGCCGCAGGGCCATGCGGCACCGTCGCGGCGATGGCAGATCTCGTCGATCTCCATGGCATCAACGCCATAGAGGCGGTACCTTTTTCCATCGATCTCGATCATATCTGCATCGATAACGCGGGCCGGGCCTTTGTGCTCACTATCGAGCGCAGGCCAGAAGGACACCAGGGCGAAAAACAGAATGCCGATGACGGCACTGCCTTTGACAAGTTGAAACATGGGAAGTCTCCTTTTTTCTGGTTCCGGGCCGACCAACCCTCTCTCTGGCTGTCAGCCCTTCACCGCCCGGGACGTCCCTTTTCCTCTGGGTCCAGCAGCCGTCGGTAGCCGCCCCGCACCATGGTCCTCGCGCCGGAGAGCAGGCGCTGGATGCGGGTACGCAGGAAACCTGCCTCCCAATCCTCCCGGACCGCCCGATCCCCGAACAGCACCGCCGCGATGTCACGCTGGCTGGCCCCGAACACCGCCCCGTCAAAGGCGCGGAGCATCAGGGTCCAGCGGCGGGCGCGGCGTTCGGGTGGGTAAAGGGATTTGAGCAATCGTCCGCTGCGCGCCAGGCGGCACAGGCGCTGTAGGGGCAGCGGTTTGGTCTCGAAGTCCTTGAGGCCGCAAAGCGTGCAACTGAGCAGTGCCGGACCGGTGAGCGCATCGCCCTCTATCACCGCGAGTTGCAGATGCCGCGTGCCGTCGCTGAATAAAAGATGCTGGCCGTCATCGCCGCGTACGACGGCGCGGAACAAAGGGCATTGGCGACAATCGAAGGTGCTGCCTGGGTCAACGTGCGGTTTGGCTTCTACCTGCAAGACCAGCGGATTTCATTCCGGTAGCCAGAAGAACACCGCCTCGCCATCGATCCGGCAACAACGCACGCCCCATCGGGCCAATCGGCAATCCTGATCGCAAAGGATGTGTCCGGATTCATCGGGCGGGCTGCATCGGGCTTCCCGCAGGTCGGCGAGGAACGCCGGGTTCCGGCGCAGCCACTCGCCCGCCCAGTAATGCCGGTCGCCGTTAAGTAACGGATTATAGTGGGCGGGTTCGCGCCAGTCGGCGCTTGGACTTATGCCCGGTTCGGGTTTCTCCTCAGACATGGCAGCATTCCTCCTTGCCGTGACTATCATCAGCAGACGGAAGAATGCTTGTTGGCCTTGGTGTGGTTTCCGTCCGCTCTATCGATGATTATCGATACCGAACGGACCGCGCGCTTTTGCGAAAGGGTCACAGCTTTTGAAATTGCGCCACGAAGTATTCAAATAATTTTAAGTAAATCAGACAGTTGTTATCAGATATTTCCTCACAATGGCCGTATTCGTGCCATGATTTCATAAGTAGACTTCGATCCTGGAGGACAGGTTGCCTGGCATATTACGGGCGGCCTGCCCAAGTGGATTGATGCATTCATGGGGGTGTTATGTCAGATGTTTTTATGATCGATTTTTCCGCGAACGCGCCATCGCCTTTCGCGGAGCTTCTCGGGCGTTTTGTTAATCCGGCCGCAGTGATCAACCGCTACCTGTTCCATCCCAATCCGCAAGGCGCGCGCCTTGTCTCTCCGCAAGTCACCCTGATTATGCATGAGGACGAACCCTTCGAGATCGATTGGCGCTGGCCGTATGAATTACGACCTGCCCGTCATCGCGTCGAGGCAGGCCAGTTTCATCTCCTGCCCGCACATACGCCGATGGAAGTGGCATGGGAGGGAGAACAGCGGGCGGTGATTATTACTTTCAGACCAGACTTTGTGGATCGCATCGTGCACAAGCAGTTCAAAGGCGATGCGCCGCGCCTGCGCCCCCAGGCCGCGCTCAGCGACGCGCTTGTGCAAAGCCTCTGCACGGAACTTTGCGGCAAAATCCGCGCAAAAGGGCAGCACCTCCGGGCCTGCGCCGAGGCCATCGCCACTCTGCTTGTCATTCACCTGCTGGCGTGTTTCGGCGCAGGCGGAACGGTGCAGCCTTCGAGTGCGGGCGGACTGACCCGTGCTCAACAGCGCCTCTCGCTCGACTATATCGGCACGCATGGGCGGCAGGAATTCAACGTCGACGAACTGGCGGCCGCGGCGAGCCTGTCCAGACGCCATTTCCAGCGCGCATTCAAACAAAGCTTTGGCGAGACGCCCTGCCGGTATGCCCACAACACGGTGATGGCCGCAGCAGTCGAACTTGTGTTGGGCACCCGGAAATCGATCACCGAAATCGCGCTGGATCTCGGCTTTGGGAATTTCGGAAATTTTTCAACGGCGTTCAAAAGACACACCGGCATGAGCCCGGAAGCATTCCGAAGGCGCAATGGGTGAGGTTGTGCGCGGTCCAAGCTGCGGCCCCCCATATCCCCCCTTTTACCCTTGAATAGCATGTCCGCCGAATACCCAAATATCCCTCCACAACACCGCGCGCTCAGGTCACACCCACCCCCATTTTCGATGGCTTTCCAAAGGAAAAGCCCCGTCACGGGCGCGCCGTGCGGGGCTGTTTTTCTTGTAATACCAACCTGCATTGAGCGTCATGCATGAGCCCAATCACGCAGGCCGATGGACATGACGCGCCAGGGCTGATCGCGCAGATTGTTCCAGGCGTCGCAGCACAGGGCGACGATCTGGTCATGGGATTCGAAGATGCGATTGGACAGCCAGTTGTCGCGCATGAACTGCCAGATGTTTTCAACGGGGTTCAATTCCGGTGCCTTTGAGGGCAAGGGCAGGATGGTGATGTTGCCGGGCAGCCGTAGCTTTGCCGTGGTGTGCCAGCCGGCCTGGTCCATGACGAGCACGGCATGGGCGCCAGGTTCTACGGCAGCGCCGATCTCGGCCAGATGGAGGTTCATCGCCTCGGTGTTGCACCAGGGCAGTACCAGGCCGATGGCCTCGCCGCGCTGCGGACAGATGGCGCCGAAGATGTAGGTCCATTTGGTGCGCTGGTCGTGTGGGGCAATGGGGCGTGTGCCGCGCCTGGCCCAGCGCCGGGTGATCTTGTTCTTCTGGCCGATCCGCGCTTCGTCTTGGAACCAGATTTCGATCTTCACGCCTGCCTCAAGGCGCGCCCGGATCGTCTCCAGTTCGGAGGGGAAGTTTTTTTAAAAGCCTCCACGGCGTGCTCGTTCTGCGCATGATGGCGCGGCCGCGCTGACAGCTTGCGATAGCCCATGGCCTTCAGCTCGCGGCCCACCGTCGTCTCGTCGAGCGAGATGCCGAACTCGTCGGATATCCATTGCACCAGATCGATCAGCCGCCAGCGCACCACCCCGTGAATGGCCGCAATGGGGCCCTTCTCCACGATCTCCTTGAGCGCCAGGCGCTGGGTATCATCGAGCTTGGGCTTGGGGCCGGGCGCCTTGCCGTCGATCAGGCCTTCCGGCCCTTTGGCGTTGAACCGCAGCACCCAGTCGCGGATGCTCTGTAGCCTCACCCCGCCGATGCGGGCCGCATCCGAGCGCGTGCCACCGTCGTAAATCTCCGCAAGTGCCAGAAGACGGCGCGTCTGGCCGCCGTCCTTCGAGCCTCGCGCCAACCCCCGCAATGCCGTTCCGTCAAAATCCGTCCGCAACCCAACCGCAGTCGTCATGGCAAACCTCCGCGTTTGCCATGTTGAATCCGACTCGCGGCACTTTGGGAATCCCCTACGAGTCAAAGACTGCGCAGGTTGGTATAAGTCATTGTTATATCTCGCATTCTATCGAGTTATAATAAAAGTGGTTGCGGGGGCAGGATACCAACTTTAACGAACAAAAATTCACACTTCGCGATCCTGAACTTAAGTCTCAGCGACCAACTACCAAAACCCAGACACTTGCAAGCTCGCCCAGCCTCGAACCCTTGACGCTGCTGAAGACCTTGCGCGCAGCAGCATTGTCACCTTTTGACGCCAAGGCCTGACCGAGGTGAAGGCGGGCAAGAGAAGCACCATCGAAGGGCGAGGCCAGCGCATCCCTGTAGAGCGAGATCGCCTTGTCCGTCTTGCCGTATGAGGCGTAGGCCTCGGCAAGCGCGGCTTTGGCCGCCGAAGTACCCGCCGACGCACCAAGCGTCGGCTCATCCTGCGCCACCTGTTTTTGCGCCATAGCCATCAGGCGTTGTTCGCGGCTCTTGTTCTTTCCGCCCAACACGCCGGCCTTGAAACCCCTGCTCAAAGCATTTTCCGCTTCGCCTGGCAGACCGAGCTGAATCGCCAGCTGCGCCATCTCCATATATTCATCGGAAGTCTGCAAAATTCCGGCAGCAAGCTTTACGCGAAAAATTTCCAGACTCATGCGATCGGAACGACCAAGGTCGGCAGAAACCAGCTTCAGCAAATCGCTGAGATAAGACGGTTTGGGATAAGTGCTCT
>Ga0098044_1000651_pt1 | contig 18297 bp, 16 predicted proteins | sample 10_taG_FD_75053 | JGI IMG/M metagenome (GOLD analysis project Ga0098044, IMG submission 75053) | Marine viral communities from the Subarctic Pacific Ocean - 10_ETSP_OMZ_AT15264 metaG | ecosystem: Environmental > Aquatic > Marine > Oceanic | place: Pacific Ocean | collected 2015-01-16 | reverse complement strand
TATTGACTACATTGTTATAAAATGACTTAAGATCTTTATAGATTGTATTAGGATTTAATAATATATCCATTGCGCCCTCATATCCTAACCCCATAAATTGGGCATCAGTATAAGTATCATCTACATAATTATTATTAAACCAAGGTAAAGCAGGATTTAATCCTTCATCTGGTATAATATCTACATCATCAACAAAATAATCTATAATTCCACTAAATATATCCCCCACACTTGGGAAATTTAAAGGAATATTAAATTGTTCCTTTACAAATACTTTTTCATATTGTTCTTCTGTTATAATAATCTTTTTCATATTATAATTTATTTATGAATATTTCCATATCCGATGGTTTCATCTTTCCTATTCCTAACGATTTAAAATGGGATATTGCCGTTTTTAATGAGTTAGCTAAATTTATTTTTTCTTTATTTTCCAATTCTTTTTCTAAATCATAACCCATTTTCACTAAAATGTCATCAATAACCGCATCATTTATTTCCTCATATGTGGTTTTTAATTCTTCTAAAGAATCTATAAAGTCCCCTAATCTGATTTTTGTTTTATCTTTTTGTGGGGAAAGTTTATCTTTAATTTTTTTAAAAAAGTTTCTATTTTTTTCTTTTTTTACCATAGATTTATGCTTCTGCAGGGTTTGTAATGTTTATGTTATCGTCCCCAAGTAATTTAAATTGGAAAGTATATGCATTTTTTTTCATTTTAGGTTTACCCACTAATTCTATGTCGTTTCCTTTAACACCACTATTATTTAAATTTTTAAAAATGTCTAATTTATACATATCATTTAATTTTTTCTTATATATAAAACCAATTTCTTCATATCCCCATATTTTATGATATCGTAAATTCAAAACTATCTCTATATTTTTCTCTTTTTCCGGTATTATCAACTACAGTTATTTTTCCATCAGGTTTTTTTAATGCAGTTAAAATATTAGGTAACTGTTGATTTCTTACTTGATTTAATTGAGAATTTAAAAAATATTGTTTTTTATCACCTACCACTTTATATTTATCATCTCCTAGCTCCATTATTTTCCCAATAGTTTTTCCTGCACCACTTTTAATATTAATTCCCTGACCTGTCCCTTTTATTGTTTCTTTACTGATATCTATATGAGTATTTTTTTCATCTATTATAATATCTTTAATCCATTCTGTTACAGTTCTATTAGCAATAATTTCTTTATCAGTTTTCAATTGACCTTTAAAAGTAGTGATACATCCCGTCACCGAAGATTGTCTACTCTTAAAATCATCACCTGTAATATTATTCTTAAAAGTTTCAATAGTCATTCTATTCTTAGGATTCGGATTACTTAAAAAATATTTTTGTAATGTTTTCATTCCTCTATTACATCCCGCTAACTGATTTTTTATGTCTTTTTTATCTTGTCTTTGCTGTGTTTTTTGACCCTTCATTGCATCCGCTTTTTCTTTAGTAGTCATATGTGCAAATCCTTGACGTTTTTCTTTTCTATCTGCGATATGGGATTTTAAATCCTTACCAAAATTTTTCATTCCTTGCCATGAGGATTGTAAATCCTTCATAAACTGACTTTTATCAATTTTCCCTTCACTATCGGTATTTTGATCTACTATTTTTTCTACTGCATTCGTAGAATTGTCAGGGGTGCCGGAATTATAAACCTGTTCCCATTCGCTCCATTCGTACGTCCCTTTTTCGTGTGGATTAGTTTTTTCTTCTTGTTCCACTAAATTTCCCCATAATCGTTCTTCCGTAAATAAAGATTTCATTCTCTCTATTTCTTCAGTAATATTTTTTCGTTGCAGATTCATATGTACACAGTTTTTTAATAAATATTTGTAAGCATAGAAAAAGCCGCAATTTGCGGCTTTTTTTAATATAAATATGTTTTTAACGTATATTTTTAGAATACGTTAATAGCTCTGTCGAATCTTAAAGTACATGTGATGTCGGCTAAGTCACTAGAATTATAATCTAAACCACCAAAATCAGCGTCATTAAGTTGGGTTCCTTGAAGAATCCATTTTTGAACAACTACTCCTGTTGGATCTAACATTTCTAATTCTACATCTTTTTTGTATCCTGCTGCATACCCTTGTCTACCTGTTACTGATTCAGAATGTAATCTAACCCATTCCATTAAGGCTTGGGTTGCGGAAGGTCCAATAGGATCTCTAAAGGTAACTTGTATAGACTCCCATTTAAATCTACCGATAACGAAAGTTGAGGTATTTAAAAATGGTATTTCTACTTCATCACTAGTATATTTAGGTCTGCTTGTAGTGGATACCCACCATTCTTGAATTCCTAATTCATCAGGAAACCGAAGAATAAATCTATTCTTTCTTAAGGGTTCGTAAGGAACCGGCATTCTCATTAATAAATCTGCCATTTTTTTATTTTTTTAATTTAATGTTTTATTCTTTAATTATAAATATTCAAGTTTCGAAAAAAATTACTTCTTTATTATAATTCTTTTTTTCTTAGGGTTTTTAGGTTCGGATGTATCATATACAAGAAACCTTACATCTGGGTATAAACCCTTTAACGTTTCCTCAATATATTTCTCTGCCGATTCAACATTTCCTAAATCATCATCACTATACCCTATACTAAGTCCAGTATATTCGGGATTATCTTTTATTTTATCTAATGCACTTACCACTCTATCCACAAAACTTTTTAACGCCATTGTTTTTGCAATTTCTGGATCTGTCGCATCAGATGTAATATTAAATTTTTCCATAAAATCATTGGAGGAAACTGGATAATAATCTTGAAGGTTTAAATATTGATCAATTGAAGTACCATATAAATTTGCTTTCATTTGACCTTTTTCATCATCAGTCAATACCTCATCAATTATTAACTTTATTGCATCTTTTATTGCTTCTGGTGGGTTTCCTCTAGCAGTAATGATAGAGAAGTCGCTTGCATAAGATAAAGCCTCTCTAAACTTATTAAAACTAGGTCCAAATTGATTTTTACTTAGTGATTCTTTGGTATCTCTTATAAAAGAGTCATAACTTCTAAAATCTTTAAATGATTCCATTGGATCGCCGTTGATATATCGGAATTTTTTACCTATTAAATTTCTTATGTCCCTAAATTCCTCTGTAGAAACCGAAATTGGTACCCATCCCTTACCTTGTTTTTTTTCTAGATAGATTCTGGTTGGCATAAAAAGAATATTGTCATCCCAATCAAACGAATACGCCCTTTTTTGAAATTCCAACAGAATTTTATTTTGGATATCTGTTATTTTAAGTTTCATATATAATAAATATTATTGGAAATAAAAAAACCCACATATAGTGGGTTTAATTACTTTTTATGATAATTTTTTATTAAATATCATCGAAACTAGCACCAGTATTCATAATATTAAATTCTATACTAATGTATTCCAATGTTCGTGTAGGTTTAATGAATATTTTACCATTTAACTCATTTCTGTCAATAGATTCGGGAGTGTCATCTAATACAACTCTAAAATCTGTTAATCCTCTTTCCTTTCTAATGTTGTCCAGAATTGGGTTAACTAAACTTAAGAATTGATTTCTAACAACCTCATCATTTTGTTCGAATAATAGTCTTATAGCGACTGCTGAAATAAGTTTTCTGGCTTGAAGTAAAAGTCTTCTAACATTAATTCTATTAAGTGCCGTTTCTTTTTCTTGTAAAGTTTTATTACCCCATATTACAACTCCTACATCTGAGAATGTTGCTAATGGATTAATTCTACCTTCATAAAGAGTATCACGTTGATCTAATGTAAGTTTCACTCTTGCTCTAATGGCATTTGTTGTTCCTCTGTTTAAACCAGCTGCTGCAAACCAAGGAAACGCTACATTATCTGTTAATGCAATATTCCTAACTACTTCTAATGTTGGTGGTAACCATACATATTCATTATTTTCGGTATCATTCATTTGTAACCATGGCCAGTAAGTACAGGAATAGTTACTATCTATATCGGAATTATCTATTAAATCAACCGCTTCATCTGGGGTAATTGCAACACCATCTGAATCAGTATCAGAAGTTGTAATTATATATAAAGAATCCGCCCTATCTACTTCTACCATATCTACTGCTTGTTCAACTAAACCATTTTGTTGGTCTAAATCAATACCAGGAGTTGCAAATACATTTATATTAATTGCTTCAGGGTTATCAAAATTATATATAGCATCTAAATATGCATAATAATCAGATGTTATTCCGTCATCTCCTTGAGAAGTATCTCTCGTAGTGAATACACCTAAATTAAGACCGTCTATTCCTTTAGACCCATTATATGTATATGCATCCGTATTAGTTCTCTCTTCTCTATATTCGTCCCATCCATCATATCCACCATAAGGTGCAAATGTAAATTTACGTGTATTTAATTTTTCATAAGGACCACCTGTAGTGCTTGCTTCCGAAGTAAATGCCGAAACACCTACTTGTAATACTGGAAAATACGCATCCGGCCCAACAATTTCAGCTCCTTCAGCATTTACATCCATATGGAAACCATCAGTTTTACCAGTAAATTCTAATCCTGTTACTGCGTTTAATCCTTTATAAGTAAAGAAATCAGTATCCACACCAATATTACTATTTAACCCTAAATAATATTTTCTTACTTTATTATTGCTTAAACTTGGGTAAGAAGTTGCATATTCTATTTGTGGTGGTAAAGAAGTACGTGTTCCAATGTAATTCCTATTCTCAACCCCCGCAAACCCCGCTGGGAAAGAGTCCTTTGGTGCAAATTCTGCCATCTGTACCATTACATATTTACTTTTTAATGGAAAATCTCCGTTACTTGTACCTATCCTTCGCCCTATATAATTTTTTTCTTTAGGATCCATACTTAATTTACTATACTTTTCAAACACAGTAGGATTAGCATCAGTATCACTAAATTTTCTAATTAATAAATCAAATGTTTTATTATCGGGTTTAATGTTAATAATAGAAATTTTAATATCCCTGTTAGCTGAATTACCATCGGAGATAGTAATAAATCTAAATAATCTTTCTAAATTATCCCCTTTCAATTCTGATAATACATATGGTGATGCAGCGGATTTCCATTGTTCTTGATAATCTTCTAAATTATTAGTAGTTCCTGTAAGGATATCATTAAAATGGTCAACTAAACCTAATACCTTACCAGCACTATTTAAATCCTCTAATGAATTATAGTATATTTCTTCTACAAATAATTCGGTATCTTTATCTTGAGTCGTCCTACCAAAAATACTTTCAATATAATTTTGTTTTGTTTTATCTAAAGAAACGTCATAAGAAAATGTTCCACCTGCGGTAGTTGTTCCACTTATAGTAAATTGTCCAAAAGGATTAGTTTCAATTCCTGTAGTATTAGCCATAGATGCAGTTGCCACTGTAAAATCTAATATTTGATCTCCTTGATAACCCCCTCTTGATCTTAAAGTTGCTACTACGGCATCATCTATATCACTAAAACACGAAGCGGAGTAAGTAATGACGGTTCCTGATGTTCTACCACTTACAAATCCTGCGTCGGTCAACGGGGTTCCCGATACTGCCGTTATCTCCATTTCCCATGTGCTCGCCGATAAGCTACAATCAGTACCCGGTACCGATACAAAAGCAGGTGTAGATTGGGTAATAGTTGTTCCACTCGGTAAAGTACCTATTGTAGTAAATAATCCAGATATTGTTCCATCATCATATAAATCTTGTAATATTGGGTCATTAAAAGTCATTGTCACTGGTGGGCCTGCCGTAGTGGCAGAATAATCTAACAGTACAGGATATGAAGTGGTAGAGGTTACTCCTGTCGTTGAGTCATCTTGTGCCGCATTCATTGTTATTGCCCAAGCATCTCCTGCTTTATAACCTGATAATCCCAATACCCTATTAACATATAACTGATTTGTTTGTGTTAAAAAGGATTTGGCGATATAATTTAATTCGTATTTATGTAATCCAGTTCCTGTATATTTAGCCGTATTCAATCCCCCATAATAACTCATAAAGTCATCATAATTGGAAATAAACACTGGCTCAAAGGCTGGACCTTTCGGTGTCTCTCCCACAACCCCAAGTGTAGTTACCCCTACTTGTCGTGTTACAAATGTTAAGTCCTGCTCTGAAGTGAATACTCCCGGACTTACAAAAATTCTATTTGTCGATGCCATTTATTAATGTTTTTGTATTTTATATTATTCAATCTTTATATTATAAATATGCAAGTTTTATTGAAAGTAGTTTTTTTATATTCCATATAAAAGAATAAGTATGACTTTTTTCATACTTTTATCATACTTATATAAAAAAGGTGAAAAGAACTAAAAATTTAAAGATTACTCCACAGACTCATAAATTACTTAAAACGTTTTGTGAAGAGAATGGATTGAAGATGTTTGCATATGTGGAAAAGATAATAAGGGATAAATGTAACCCTAAAAAAGATATATATGGAGAAGTAGGAAATTAATTATCTCCACACAAATACTAAAATATCGTCAGTACTTAAATCCCAATTCCCTTTCCATTGTAAAACATTGTTTTCACTCAGTTCGTAAAAATCAGGATAATAATATCTAACACCATTTATATAAAGTTCAGTTTTAGTCACATCCCCTATTTCTTTATATACTAAGTTTTCAAAATAATCTTGTTTATCTTCTTCTGGGGAAAAAGTTAAAGTCTCGTAATTTCTTCCTAATTCTTTTATTATTTGACTAGGATCCCTTACAATTATATTTATCTGTTTATTTCTTACTCTTCTCATTTTAGGGCATTATTCCTGATAATGTAATATAGGCACTAGCGCCCAAATCACTTTTTGTTATTGATATTCCTAATACATCCCCATGACCCACCTCAAATCCTGGTGGAATAGAAACAGGTAGCCCGTTTAATGTTAAACTATAACTACTAATATTTTCTATTGTAACAGTATTATAGGTTGCGTTATTTTCTACAGTATAATTAAATACGTTAACGCCAGGCTCAAATTGTACACTTAATGTTATTGCCCCCGTATCTTCCTGCGCTTCTATGGTATGAGTTACAAAATCATCATCATCTTCCACCACCTCAAAAAATGATAATGCCCTACTAATAGCGGGAGTTACTTTAAAATCTTCAGGGTCTAATAAATACCCCAACATTTTTATGGTGAATAATTGGACGTAATATTTTCTTTCATCCAAATTACTTATTACACTTTCATCTCCTATACTCTCTAACATTAAAGGAATAGGATGACCATTAATTCGTAGATATTGTTGCCCGGCAGAAAATGATTTTAACATTTTTTTATTAAAAAGATTTAAGTCTCTCATTCTACTACAAAAAATTCTCACCTCATATAATAGATCTATAGAAACTGGTTGTGGGATCTGGTATATATCAAAACTTTTAATATTTCCATCCCATGTTGGTATTTTCATATATGTAAATGTGGGTTTACCGGGAATATTATATGCCCCCGCATAATTAGTACCCACTTGAGCATCAGGTTTCCTAACAATAGTAATAAAAGGTATTTTAATATTTTTATTTACATCAGAAAATTGCCAGGTTTTAGCAAATTCAGCCCATCGTTGTATACTTAAAAAAACAATAGGAACTTCTTCCCCCCCTAATGTTAAATTAATATTATTTTTAACATACTCGATAAAATCTCTATCCATATCCTCATGTAAAATACCTTTAGGTAGATAGGTTCCCGGATTGGCAATATTATCTAATATCTCCTGCCGAGCCGCTGCTCCTTGTTTATGGGGAGTTATATTTAAATTTTTTCTATAGTTTTTTGGTAATCCCATTTATATTAAATACCATTAAATTCATCTATATCAGTTGGTACACAAGTAATGGTTCTATAAAATCCTTTAAACCCCAATATTGTATGTGCATTATCTGAATGTATTATTCCATTATTAGAAACTGTATAATATTTTATTTTATCTTCCGTTTCCGCATACCCAATATAATCTCCATAATTAATTTCAGCTTCTAATTCATCTAATTGAACTTGATATACACCAAAAACAATATTCCCATGCTCTAAAAACCTCATTGATCCATCGTTATTATAGGCTTTATTAGTAGGTGCCGCCATGTTAAAATTAACGACCAATTCAACCGGAGCTTTAAACCTTATTCCATCTCTTCCAGCTTCTCCATAAATATCATCAGTTAAAGATTCCCCCTGTAAAACTTGAAAAAGAATAACTTTAATATTTATATCACTATCTAACCATTCTCTACCAAAATCTACTTCTAAATTAAAATCTTCTTGTGAAAAAAATTTGTTAACTCTGGTGATTGGTATTTTTCTATTGGTTTTCATATATCTTTTATCTATAAATATTTATAGTTAGTAAAAAAATGATTATATTTAGAAATATGTTAGATATAAAAGATATTAAAGGATTAGAGGCGGAAGAGTTATTAAAATCATATGAAGGGAAAAATCCCTATATAAATTATATGAAAAAAAAATATCTATCCGAAAAATCATATTTTTTAACAACTAATCAAACTAAGTATGTTAAATCCTATTTTAATTTTGATCCTAAATCACTTGATAAAATAGTAGAAATAACTCAATATTATGCCACACAATTAGAAGAAGAATATAAGTTAAAAGTACCAGTTAAAAAAATTTTGATAGAAACATTACTTGCTGAATCAGAGAAAGCATTACATGTAATTTGTAAATTTTATAAAAATCAAGAAGAAGTTAAATTGTTATGGATACCAAAAACCCAATTATTAGATGATATTCATTATGAAGAAATAGAGGTGGAAGTGGATTACGAAAAATATCAACAAATTGATAAAAGGAACTGGGTAGCATTCAATCATCAAAAAGAAGGGATAGAATTCCTACTTAAAAATAAAAAATGTATTTTAGCTGATGATATGGGTTTAGGAAAAACTTATCAATCCATTGTCGCCGCGTTAGAATGTAATGCAGAAAGAATATTAATAATTTGTCCATCTTCTTTAAAAATAAATTGGAGGAGAGAAATACAACATTTTTGTGAGGATATTTCTATTATTAAAGGAAAACATTGGGACCCAGCTAAGTTTACAATAATTAATTATGATATTCTTAAAAATTTTCATACCATCGAAGAACGAGGAAAAAAATATGATGATTGGGAATTAAGAAGAGAAATAGTAGAATATAATCCTGATCTCATAATTTTAGATGAAGCCCATTTTGTTAAAAATCATAAAAGTATTAGAGGTAAAATACTTAAGGACATTTCTAAAAAATTCTCACCAGAACGGATATGGTTATTAACTGGTACACCAATTGCTAATAGACCAATGGATTATTATAATTTATTAGCCATTATAGATTGTCCTGTGGCAAATAATTGGGTACACTATGCTAGAACTTATTGTGAAGGGATGAGATTTAGAAAAGGTAATAGATATATATGGGTCACAACCGGCGCATCTAATCTAGAAGAACTATCAAGTAAAACCAAACGCACCATTTTAAGAAGAAAAAAAGAAGAAGTATTAGACTTACCGGATAAACTTATTACTCCCATATATTTAGAATTACAAAATGTAGATGGATATAAAAATGTCTGGAATGAATATATGGATAAAAGAAAATTAGAAGGTAAAAAAGGTAATCCGGCCAGAGATTTAGTAGAAATGACTTTACTGAGAACTTTTATTGCAATGGAGACTGTTCCTTATACTATAGAAAAAACAGAAGAGGCTTTAGAATCAGGAAAAAAAACTATTATATTTTGTAATTTTAATAATGAAATGGATTCCTTTATTAGATATTTTGGAGAAAAAGCGGTGTGTGTAAGAGGAGGAATGACCGATAAACAAAAGCAACATGCGGTAGATAGATTCCAAGAAGATGAGGAATGTAAGGTATTTATTGGTCAAATTAAAGCAGCAGGAGTAGGATTAACATTGACAAAAGCTGAAATTGTTATTATGAATTCATTGGATTGGGTTCCTGGTAATCATGAACAGGCAGAAGATAGAGCATATAGAATTGGGCAAAATAAAACCGTTAATATTTATTATATGTTAATTGATGATACTATTGATACATTAGTATGGGATATTTTAAATGAAAAGAAAAAAGTTATTGGAACTATAATGGGTGAAGATGACGTAATAACAGAATTTTTAAAAACAATTGAAAATGGAAGTAGTAGTTTTTACAATGAAGGGATGTCCTCACTGTGATGAATTAAAAAAGATATTAGTCGAAAAAAAGATAACTTTTACTGAAAAAGATGTCGATGACAATGAAGAAACTTATAATAAATTTTCTAAAGCAGTAGATAACGAATATTTACCCGCTATTTTAATTGGAAGAAAAGCCTTTTTAGCGGAAAGATCTTATAAAACTATAAAACAAGCTGGAAACCTTATTCAAAATTTCCTGTTGGAGCAGGATCGTCGTGGTCACCACTTAGGTTAAAATTATCATTACTTTGACTATATTCTCCAATTAGTGTTCCTAATTGATTAATGATATTATCATGTTCTTCAGTTCCTTCCCACCCAGCTCCTTGACCGGTTCCATGTAATAATGATTTTCTAATATCTTCTAATGCCGTTACTAATCTATCATCATTAGTTTCATCCGCAAATTGTATAGCAGCTTCAATATCTCTTAATGATGAAGCTAAATGATTCATTGCTTTATGCATTAACCCCACCGCAATATCTATAGGTTCTTGAATGATAGTTTTAGTATAGGGAAATAAATCCTGTTCTACTTCTATAGTAGTTTCTTCCCTTAAAATTTGTTTTATTCTATTTCTTTTCATCATTTAATAAATATACGAATATTTATAAATAAATAGTAAGAGATATGGGTTACGCTTTAAATGATCAATTAAAAGAAGAATTATTTACATTAATTAAACATAGGTTAGGTGCACCTATTAGAAAAATTGAATTAGATTGGGATCAGATGTGTTCATTATTAGAAACATCTATGGAAGATTATGCACAACGAGTACAAGATTGGTTGATAGAAAACCAATGGTCCTCATTATTAGGGAATGATGCCTCCGATATAGATATTGCTTTTGCATTAACCACTAGATCTTTGGATTTTGAAACAAGGTTTACCTATGCTTATTCTAAACAAGTGGGATTACAAGATAGAGGTCCATGGGAAATGAAAAAAGATTATGTCATTATAGAGGCAGGAAAACAAGTCTATCAAATCCCTGGTGGTAGAGAAATTAATGAAATATTATGGATCACACCAAACAGTACTGATCACGCCCTTTATTCATTTGCAGGATTTGGTGATTATGGTTTTGGTGGTGGTTTCGGTCAAGTACCTTATGCAGGTTGGGGACAAGGTGGGGGATTAGGTAATGGTGGATTTTATGTCGCACCAGCATTTGATGTTTTGTTAAGAGCGGCGGATTTTAGTTTAAAGTCAAAATTATTAAGAAGTGAATTATCCTATAAAGTTACTGCCGGACCAAATGGTACAAGATTATTACATCTCATTCCTATACCAGGAAGTCGTTTATCTTTTTCGGCAGGTGGTTTAGTAGGAAGTCAAATTGGGTTAGCTGGGACTAAGGTATGGTATTATTATTATGATACCGGAGGGATGTCACCTGAAGAAATAAATAATTGTTTAAATGAAAACAAAGATATTATAAAATTACCTAATCAGGTTCCCCTATCAAAAATAATGTATTCAGATTTAAATGAACCCACTAGAGTATGGGTAAGGCGATATCTTACTGCCCTATTCAAAGAAGCATTAGGAAGAGTAAGAGGAAAATTTAGTGGATCATTAAAAGTTCCAGAAGCGGAACTGACAATGGATTATGATAGTTTATTAAGTGAAGGGAAAGAAGAACAAACAAAATTATTAGAGGATTTAGATGCGAGATTGGAAAGGTTAAGTAATGCTAAACAACTAGAATTAAAAGCTGGTGAGGCAGAAAATTTAAATAAGTCTTTAAGTTATAGACCCCTCGGATTGTTTGTTATCTAAAGAAAATTCATCTAGGATATCATATTCCTCAAACATATAATTAGGAGATATACCAATAGTTTCCCAAAATAAAATCTCTTCTTCAGTAATAGTTAGAAGATTTTCTAAAGTATCTTGATCACTTTCATTAAAAGGTTGTCCAGAAGTTAATTCTAATTGCTGATGAGTAAAATATTGTCTGTCTGCGGGAGTAGTAATTAAAATATTATCTCTAACTGCAGGATTAAAACATACTAATAAAGGTTTAATTCTTTTATTAAAGGCGTCCAGATATCTTTCTACATTATATTCTCCAGTGGTATGGGGATGATTCTCAATAATATCACTAGAAATATATTCACAATTCAATTTTTTAGTTGGAACGGGGGGTAAGGGTTCCTCTCCCTCTCCTGCATGAAAAAGAATTAAATCTTTTTTACGGGGCTTGGGTGGATTAATCCGTTGGACATCTCCATGGGATTTTTTGGTTCCTGTATTTACATAATAAATCGTATCACCTAAATCTACCGACAAGTTTTCTTTTATTATTAATTCCATATGTGCTTGACTGGGTAAGGGATTACCAGCCTTATTTTTTTGTGTGGATCTTTTTTTATAATCACTAACACTCATCCTCACCCTAGATTTATTTGCGATTTTAGATAAAGGAACTTCTTGGTTATATATTTCTTCTATTTTATCGTAGTAAGATGTTATAAACTCATATCCCTTACCATTTAATAATAAATGAAGTCCCTCATCGATAAATTCTGCAATATATGTAGGTAATTTTTTAGATTTAATTGTATTACCCACTAACTTAACTTTTCCATCTATTAAATCGGCATAATTTTTTCGGGCTAGATTAATGGTAGCTTCACATATTTCATCAACATCTAACCCCATTACTCCTTTCATATATTGATCATTATATTCTGCAACTACGGCATCTAATCCTTTATAAGTTTTACCTTTTTCATTAAACCTATGTTTACCAGCCGAAGTGTATATAAAATCATTTACATTGGGGGGTATAGAAAAATTAAACCCATCTGTATCTCCCACTAATGGTTTAAATCCCTTTTTATGAAAAAATCTAATCATATGACGAAGATATTGACGACCCGTACAAGTTATTTTTTCTCCCATATTAGTATCACCCCAAGGGTAAACATTAGGTGCGGATATTGAACCAAACATACCATTATTTAATATTTTTAAGGGTAATTGTTTTTTATCATAATATTCGGATTTTTCTTTATCTCCTTTTTTGGCAAAATCGGATTTTAATTTTTTATATAAATTTCGATAATCATAATTATACTGTAACAATCCTCTCATTGCCCCTGTTACATCACAATCAGTAAATACATTATGAGTTAATTGAATTGAGGGATAAAGTGATGCAAAATCAAATTTAACTACATTTTGACTAAATCCTACTTCTAATAGTCGGGATAATCCTCCGGTAAATCCTTTTGTTGGCATTGTATGAGGAACCGCCAAACCATTTTTATATGCCCATCCTAACATCAATAATTTCCAAGTAGCTGCAGTTCCCATTGTAGAGGATCGAGTAAAAGACGTTGGTAATATTTTAGATAGTAAAAATGTCGCTTGATTAAAAATATTATCTACCGTTTCCGTTTCCCATAGATCATCAATAAGATATCTTTCTATAATGTACTTACCATTCACCACTTGACAACCAATTGGTATTTCACTTTCTAATACACCCCAGGTTCCATCTTCATCATTGAACCAATACTTAGTATCTTTATCTTCCCATATCTTACCTATTTTATCCCCTGGAACATATACTCGATTAGGTTTAGCCGCATTAGAATATTTAGTAATATATTTCAAACTAGCCTGTTTAATAGAGGAATTAATTGCTTGTGCTCTTCTAACGGCATGATAAACATCGGTAATATTATATCCCCACATCACAGTTTGTTCATAATATTCCATTTCGGGACCCATCTTCAATGATTGTTTTTTTCTATAAAAAGGAATGGGACCTAAAGTTTTGGCAATCTCTGTCATATTAAGACCCAATTCTTCGGCTCTTACCACAATAAAATGCCAATCAAAATTTTCGGAATTATATCCTGCAATTATTGCTGGTTTTAAATGTTTTATTATTTTAAAAAAAGTTACAATTGCTTTGGATTCCTTATCTCTTAATTCCCGACGAGTTTCACCATCAATAGATAATACATGTTGGAATCCTCTATTATCTTTAACACCTATTTGAAAGATGCTACAATTATTTGGGTCTAAACCAGTTGTTTCTAAATCAAAAGATAATCTATGAACATCATCATATTCGTCCATCCCTTTAAAAAGTCTTTTTCCTGTTTGTATTAAAAATTGTTCAGTAGGTGAGATTGCTAAGAAGTTAGTGCGGTGTTCTTCACTATATACTTCCATTTTACCTTCTTTAAAAAAACTTAATAACTGCCCGTAAGTTCCTCTACCAGTAACTAAAAATTTATACCCATCAGTTAACCTATCTACATCTTCACCATTTTCATCCTGTGTATTAAGAGGTATAAACTTAATACCATATTCCCTCATTTTAATTTTGATTTTCCTCCTATCCCCACCATAGAAAATGGACATATCCGGACTTTTCATCCATAAAAAGGGTTTTAATTTATGTTTTTCTATTCTTTTTCCCCTTTCCGGATCGTGAATTATTAAACTAATTTTATTTTCCCTATAAGATGATTCTACTCCTACGATATACTTTTGGTCATCGTAACCCTCTAAATATTCTTTAATTTCTTCTACTGTAGCAGGCATACTTATAATCTTTAATTACAAATATACGAAAAAATTTTGGATTTTCAACTATCGAGGACGTTAATAAATAATTTATCTCTAATTGGTGCTATTAATGTTCCAGTACCATCAAGGAAAGTAATGACGAATTCACCATTGTATTTACCTGGTTTGTGAGTATCCCTGTTACTCCAATCATATCTAATATAATACTCGGGCTCATCTCCCCCAATATCACAAGCCTCACATTTTAATTCTATACTTGCCGATGAGTTAGCAATTCTTTTAACATTGTTATTTACATCCCACATATTAAATTTAATGGTGGCATTTTGGATTTTCTCAAAAAACTTTCTGAAATCATTACGACCATCATTAACTAATTCCATTTTTAATGGTGGTAAATTACTATCTTTATTTATAAAAAATTCCATATCTTTATTTTTTTATACAATTGGCCAAGGCTCAACACTACCATCACCAATATCTACCGAACTTACATAATTAGATATAAAAGGTTCCTCTGAACTACATGGAGGTTCCGCCGCCCCTAAATAACAGTTAACAGTACCTACCAGTAATTCTAATCCACCAGTTTCTGGTCCTGCCACTAAGAAATTATCATATGGCTCGCCTTCTACCTCATATTGGGACGATACTTCTTTTACACCAAAATAATTAATCATCGCTTGACTCCATATTTCTACCACATCTAATACATTAAGTATAGAATCCGGTGCATAGTCATTAACTGTACCTTCCCATCCAATATTATTAGTAGTAGTAGTATACCTAATAGTGGAAATTGGATTATCGATTAATACACTTCCATTATCTTCACTAATACTTAATGAACATAATAAAGTAGATTCTTCATTAGTGCCTAGAGTGTCTCCAGCAAACGACCACATACCTACTTTAGAAGTAGTTATTTCACTACCTTCTTCTAATGGTATTTCCGAAGTAGATTGAACCATAAATCCAGCATCTCCGGCTTCTCCCCCTTCTCCGGTGGCGGATATTACAGTAAATCCTGGTCTAAATTGTATGTTAACCCCACTTAATTCCGTATTACTGGTATAATACACCTCTACTATCCCTTCTTCTTCACCAGGTTGAAAAGAGAATGAGGCTCCCGCTGGTGGTGCTGGTATACACGATTCACCTTCACAACATTCAGAATCTTCTAAAACTTCAAAATTAGTTATTCCTTCAGTAGGATCTTCTTCAGGTGCACAGAACATAAAAGTATAACACTTCCATGTTTCCCCATCATCGGTGCTCATTCTTACACAAGATGGTGGTGCATAAATTCCAAATGGTGGGTTAAGATCAGTATTTTCCCATACTACTTGATCTGCTTCATCATCACATTCACTATATTTCCATTTTGGGTTTGGACCACAACAATCACACCCTTCTTCTTCAGTATAAATGGCTTTGGGTTCAAGTACTCCATGGGTTGATTCCCCTTCTTCTTCTGTTACATAAAAACAAGTCTCTGAGTTCGGAGGAGGAGTTTCAGCGTTTATATAACTTCCTACATAATCATTCAAATCCGTATCTGTAAAGAATTCTGTTAAACCATCACAACCACTTAATTTATATGTAGTAGAAGGTGGTTCTCCTCCACATTCATCACACCCACCCGCCTCTGTAGGCCATGAGTTAGATACTGTTAATATAGGTTGTTTAGTAATATTCCAACACGTATCCCCATATTCTAGAAATTGAACCGTATATCCTACAACCCCACTTAAATTTTGTGTGGTTAAAAATGAATCAGTATCATCATTACAATTTGTACAAATATAAGTAGGTATTGTTATTGTTGGGGTATCTATCCCTTCCTCATCAGATATTACAATTCCACTATTTACGATTAACGGTGATTTTATATTAATAGGTGAACAACCAGAAAAACTATTACAATATAATGTTCCACCAAATTCACATAAATTAACATTTGGCATATATACTGTATCGTCAGTACTTCCTGTTATATTTTCACCCCCTAATATTACACTTCTATCACCGGTTACTAATGAATTTGTTGAGTGAATAAATGAAGTATGACCACTTGCAATAGAATAATCACCTCCAGCGTGGGACATGTCACCACCTGATATAGTATAGTGTCCTTCTGCGTGAGAATATACTCCCTTAGCAGTGGTATAATTACCTTCAGCGTGGGCGGCTTCTCCGTTCGCTAAAGTTTTTCTTCCTTCTGCGTGAGAATTCTCACCATGTGCTTCAGTAAAATATCCTTCAGCATGAGCAGACTTTCCACTGCAACTGGTATTATATCCTTCGGCGTGAGAATAATCACCAATCGCTTTAGTTGAATCACCTTCTGCGTGAGAATAATCACCAGTTGCCGTAGTTTTATTTCCTTCTGCGTGGGTAGATGACCCAATCGCTTTAGTTGAATCACCTTCTGCGTGAGAATAATCACCAGTGGCCGTAGTTTTACGTCCTTCTGCGTGTGAGCTCGAACCTTCTGCTATTGTACTACCACCTTCAGCATGTGAAGCATCTCCCTTTGCCCATGTTCCACTTCCTTCAGCATGTGCCCCTTTTGTTGTTGCACTCGTAGTAGTTCCAAACGCAGTAGCGAAATCACCACTTACTATATTTCTATCCCCATAAGATATGGAATGTATCCCCGTACCCGGTCCTCCACTTTCCACCACACAGGTTGGTGAATTTATAGAAGTACCTATTGTTACTGGAGAACATCCAGATATACTATGCACCCATAATTCTTCTATACATGTGGCTAAAGTATTACCCGTAAAAGTACTACCACTTATCATCCCCGCTATTGTACCTAATGTAGTTTGGGAAGTAACATCATTCTCATTAACTAAAATAAAAATATCACTATTTTTTAAACTACCTGCATTAGGTAAATCACTTATTCTTTTTGGAAATCCCATTTTAATTTTCTATTTCTATATAAATATGTTAATATTCTTTATTATTCGTCGCACCAAGTTATAAAATCTTTGCCATCCTCACTGGATAAAGGACTACCATCTTCAGTTTCCAAATAACAATTTAGAGGTAAAGGACATATTCCATAATTTGCACAAAATTCATTAAATCTATATCGGATGGTAGTAATATCCAAACAACATTCATATAATCTGAATTTAGAGATATCCCCTAAGAAAGTTCCTGCAAAATTTCGTTGCATTACCAAATTCTCATCCAATGGATCAGGACCACCAATAGTATTGGTTTCTAATAATCCTTGAGTTCCCCCACCTAAACTATAATTAAAGGGTACACCTTCTTGTTTTTCTCTATACTCAAATAAATCTTTAAATAAAAATTCATCAAAATTATCAATACTATATTTTAAATAACCATTCACAAAAAAGTCAAGCCTCCCCTTCCTTTGTGGGACACCATTTAATTCACACCCAAGATATTCTTCATATGCCCTAAATCTAATAACAAATTGCAACCATTCATCTTGTGGTATAATACTCTCTTTTGAGT
>Ga0098044_1000649_pt1 | contig 18333 bp, 28 predicted proteins | sample 10_taG_FD_75053 | JGI IMG/M metagenome (GOLD analysis project Ga0098044, IMG submission 75053) | Marine viral communities from the Subarctic Pacific Ocean - 10_ETSP_OMZ_AT15264 metaG | ecosystem: Environmental > Aquatic > Marine > Oceanic | place: Pacific Ocean | collected 2015-01-16 | reverse complement strand
CCATCTTTAGGGATTTTATTTAAGATTTCCCCAAAACTTCTATATTTATTTTTATCCTTAAATGTTATACGGATTTTACCACCTCTGCTAGTGACTTTAGCTTCACCGGAAAATGCTTTAGATACTATATCATAGTATTCACTTTGTTTATTCTTAGAATAATTTTTAACTGATGTTTCATATTCCGATTTTAACTTATCGTATTCTTTCACCAATTTTGAAATTTCTTTTTTAATTTGAATGGCATCTTTATATTTTCCTTGGGTTACATCCAAATCAGCGGTGTCTTCATTCAACTGCCCTCTCAGTCTTTTCATTTGTTCGACCATTAGGTCTCTGTTTTTTTGTATGCTCATTATTTTCCTATTTATAATTATAATTAAAGACAGCACCTTCCATTGATTCACTGTCACATTCAAGGGTAAATGAACTCCCATCAGTCATTTTTATTTGTACTTCAGTATCATAATCCAAGTTCTTGATGTCTTTGATTGTTTTACCTTTCATTTTCTTAATATCTGTATCAGAGTTAATGTAAGTTTCATCACCCACAGGTGATTCTGGTGCAGCATGTAATTGAAGAGTTTTATTACTATTAAATAATATTGTTAAATATTCTTCATCAGCGGATTTGAATTCTTTTACACCTTTTATAGTTTGACCTATTGCTTTTTTTAATTCAGGGTCTATAGATGCTTCATTCAACTCACCTCTTAACCTTTTGATTTGGTTTTCCATTAACAATCTGTTTTTTTCTATGCTCATTATCTTTTCCTATTTTTTGCCATAAATTTAAGGTCTTTTTCTCTTTGACTTTTAAACATCCCTATTATACCATTTAAGTGATATTTAAATTCCTTCTTTGCTTCGGTTACATGGTCTTCTAACAATTCATCAAATTCTTGTTGGATTGATTTTTTATCTATATATGCAGGGTCAACATTAGCCTTAATAGTCAAAATTAAGTCTTCCCCTGTAATCTGTTCTAAGAGCGTGAATCTATAATTTTCATTCAATTGGTCTTCCATCTCGTTCAATTGACCTTTAAGTCTTTGGATTTGTGTTTCCATTAACAATCTGTTTTTTTGAATACTCATTTTGTTTTTCCTATTTAAATTTAATCCCAATCCATACCGACAGTATCTTCATACTCTGAATAAGCAGTAATCTCTAATTCAGTTCTATCAGTAAAAACTATAGTTAAGTGGTGGTTGCTACCATCGTAATCATATTTAAAGTCTTTAACTGTTTTCCCTAAATGTTTTTTTAGTTCACGAGGGGCTTTACTTTCGTTAACTTTACCTTTTAATCTTTTTACTTGGTTTTCCATTAGTAATCGGTTTTTTTCTATGCTCATTGCCTTCCTATTTTATAAACTATATCGTAATTTAAGAATCTTTCCGCTTGTGAGTTGAACTTCTATCCAAAGCGTTGGGTGGCCACCCCAATCTGGATTAATGAACACTTTTTTTAAGGTTTTTCCAGATTCGTTGTTTGGGTTTTCATAGTCATCTGGTATTACTTGACCTATAAAGAGTTTTTTAATCACCGGCATTAACTTTTTTAAGGCAGTTTTCTCTGCTTTATCAATTTCTTTTTGATAAATATCTCCGGCCGTTTCTTCTACTTTAGATGTAAAGTAAAAGGGGTCTTTGCTTTTGTCATCTTCATTCAACTGCCCTCTCAGTCTTTTCATTTGTTCGACCATTAGGTCTCTGTTTTTTTGTATGCTCATTTTGTTTTCCTAATTATCTAAGTGTTTTTATGTTTCCAGCCTTAATTTCATCTTCAACTTCCTTTTCAGATAATTCGGACTGACCCCAATACATCCATTCCTCATCTTCTTTATCCCAAGGAGTAAAAACCCAGATAGCCTCGCGACCGGGTCTTGCTTTTATAATACCACTCAATTCATATACATACCATTCACCTTCCAAGTTGGCATAGTATTCTTCATATTCCTTCATCTGTTTGATGTTTGTAATTTTTTTACCTGGTTTTGGGTTGTTATATGAACTTGCTTCGTTAAGTCCACCTTTTAATCTTTTGATTTGTTGTTCCATTAACAATCTGTTTTTTTGTATGCTCATTTTTTTCCTATTTATCGTAAACAATTATTTCACCACCAGCACCACTTTCATTATACATTTCAATTGAAAGTTTTTTACCATTTATGGTTATTTTACTATTATCCGGAAAATAATTATCCCCTTCACCTAAATTAAAGTTAAAAGAAATCTTATCACCTTTTTTTAATTTATAGTTCGTTTTAATTGCAAATGTAGCATATCCACCACCCGAGTCTTCTGCGGCTTTTATAGTATAACGATTTGTTAATACAATTTTATCAAATTCACCCTCACTATTATATATTACGTTTTTAGCGACTGTAACCGGTGTATCTGTTCTTAATGCAGGATATTTTGCTTCATTAAGTTCACCTCTTAACCGTTTGATTTGGTTTTCCATTAGTAATCTGTTTTTTTCTATGCTCATTATTTTCCTATTTTATTACCAATTAAATAAATGGTAGTAAATATCCACTGCTTCACCATTTTCCAAAGTAACGGAAACTACCACATCCGTGCCATTGTAATCTTCTACCTCTTTTATTTTATCAACTGATTTTATAGGACTTGGTGTTTTTGCATAGTAATCACCATCAGTTTCAACTAATTTACCAATCAACATTTTTGGAATTTTAGCTTTAACTGATTTCATAAACTTAGCTCGTGCTACACTAAAGTGTTTACTATGCATATCATTTATCGAATCTTCTATTTTTTCAAATTTAGCTATCTTTTGCTCATTTAACTGACCTTTTAATCTTTTTACTTGGTTTTCCATTAGTAATCTGTTTTTTTCTATACTCATTTTGTTTTCCTATTTTTTACTATCAATCGTTATTACAATATAAAGATACGATAATAACACAATAAATCCAAATTTAAAGTGTTAATCTTTTGTTAAATTGTATAACCCATATTATATAAATATAGATTAATTTAACTTAACGTATGAAATCGGAACAACCCATTCTCTATCAAATAAGTCTACCAATCTTACCTCTTGCTTTTTTCTGTCTACCGATGTGACTATCACCTTCTCGCCAATCGGAAGTGCCCCCCTGTAATTTGTGAATTCTTTTAGCATTATCGTTCTTCTTCTTGTCATTTTTTTTAATTTTTTCGGTTTTAGGAAACTTCTCATCCAACTCATCTAAGTCATAATTTTTCATGTTCATAAACCATTCTTTTTTTTGTAATCCTTAATAGCGGATTTAATGGCATCCTCAGCCAATACAGAACAATGAATTTTAACAGGTGGTAACGCTAGTTCTTCTACTATATCCATATTATCTATACTTTCTGCTTCATCCAACGTTTTACCTTTTAACCACTCAGTAGCTAATGAAGATGCGGCAATGGCAGAACCACACCCGAATGTCTTAAACTTAGTATCTGTGATTACTCCTGAAACATTATCAACTTGAATCTGTAATCTCATTACATCACCACATTCTGGTGCACCAACTAAACCTGTACCAACGTTTGGATTATCCTTATCTAATGTACCAGCATTTTTAGGATTCTTGAAGTGACTCATAACTTTTTCTGAATATGCCATAATTAACGTATTAAATTTAATTTAGAAACTATATCTAAGAATTCTTCAACAGAGTAATCCTTTGCTTTTTCATCTTTGATTTTAACTAATTCTAGGATATCACCATCCTCTCTAACTACTTTTTCCAGTGCATCATATCCTTGGTTTGTCCAGAAACTCTTAAAAGATGATTCTCCCAATTCCAATGTTGAATATTCAACCCCGTCCACCTCATCATACCCACAAGGCAATAATATATAATACATCATACTATAATTTAATTAAATCATTTTCATATGTTTTTACAATACTCACTCTAAACTTAAATATATCCAATTCAAATTCTCCAACTTCTAAATCCGATTCTTTTAATATATTACTAAACTCAGTTATTAGACTGAACGAATATTCTGTAAGTTTATTGGCATCAAACTCAACTAAAATATCATTATTCTTTTTAGAGTCAAGTGGTTTTATCCGCTCATACAAATCATATGATGTATCTTCCATTTCAACATAATCTGATACCCTACCAATTGAAAACTTCTCATCACAATATAATGTACTACACCAAGGCTCAAGTGTTTCTAACAATCGTATATTACAATTCTTTATTACAAACCCGATATTGTATTTTGGTGGTACTATCGGTTTCATCATTCTATCGTGTTTAACAAAGTGACCCCACTTCCTAATAAAGTTTCGTGTAGACTTTTGATTTTGTTTTAGCCACTCATCAGAATCCTTACCGGGTGTTGTTAAAGTAGGATTAAATCTACTACCTTTGCAAGTCATATGATATACACAACCTTTCCACGTTTGTACAAACTTATACCCATTCAATTGAAACCTATTAAATATATCAGAATCTTCTTTTGAAGTAGGGGCAAATAAAGGGTCATGTCCACCAACATATTGAAAATCCTCTTTGAATATAAACCACGGGGCGAAGATACCTTCGGTTGGTGTATCGTGTTTAGGTCTATACCCGTCTGCTTCAGGTGTCACGAACCATTGTAGAAAGGCAGCTTCATTGAAGTCTTCTGGTTCTATTCCCCAATCCGCAAGATATTTCTCTGGACCATCGGGATGTAGTGGTGGTTCTATTCTCGTTAAAGATACTACCGTTAGTGGTTTTAGGTGTTTTAGTACGGACTCCAAAGCACCTGGGCAGAGATACATATCGGCATGGAACACCCCAACTATGTTTGTTTTTACTACTTCATCGACTAATTTGTTATATAGTAGTGTCATCCCACATCTGTCTGGGCCGTTATGTCTGATTGCATGAAAATTAGGGTCTTTTTCCATAATTTCCTCACACCACGCCCACGTTCCATCGTTAGAAAAGTCATCGGCAACACATATATGAGGTTCACTACCACCGTTCTTTCTGATAGATTCATATGACCATTTCAAATATTTTAGGTTATTCCTACTCGGAGTGATAAATGATATATCTTTTTTACTTATCATAATTTTAATTCTTTTATGTAATCACTTAAATTTATTTTAGGCCTCCAATTTAATATGGCAGTTGCAAGTGTATCTGTATTTAATGTTGTTTGTGCTTCACCTGGTTTATCATCTTCATATTTAACGTCTATACCAAACATTTCTGCAACTTCATTCACCGAATGGTTTTTACCTCTACCCAATTCAAATTCATATCCCCATGCTTCTTTTTTTGGTATTCTTATTAAAGCATCGACAATATCATCTATGTGAGTAAAGTCTCTACGTTTACACCCATCACCGTAAATAAGACACTGCTTTTCATTTTGTATGTTATGTATCCATCTTCCAATTAATGTTGTATAGCCACCCTCTGTTAACTGATGTGGCCCGTATACATTATAAAATCTTGCAATGGACGCTTTTAATCCAAAATGTTCTTGATATAATTTTATAACGTCCTCGCCCACATCTTTTGAAAAGGTATATGGATTTTTAAATCTGCCACTATGTTTTGATGATGAACCGGCATATATCAATGGTATATTACATTTTGAGCATATTTCAACTAATTTCATAGTAGCAGTAGCATTAGTTTCAAAATAATCTAATGGGTTTTTAAAGGATGGTTGTATTCTAGCTATAGCAGCTAAATGAAATACTATATCGTATCTATTCCAATAAGAGTCATCTCGTTCTGTATCTATATCCTTAATATCACATTCTACATATAAAACACCACGTTGGTGATTGGATTTAAGACCAGTAGAATAATTATCTAACGACACAATTGTATGGTCATCTTTTAATAACCGTTTTATAAGATTTGTTCCAACAAACCCTGCCCCACCTGTAACTAATATTTTCATTTGTAAAATGTTTTTTTAAATATTTCTTCACTATATTTTTCTTTATATAACCGTTTAGTTAATATACAATTTTTTTCGTAGAAATCCAAATTATTTAAAGTTTTTTATAAAACTATCTATTTTTGGAAAAAAATCGGATTTCCATTCATTAAATTTCATCTCGCTGTAATGTTTATCGAAATTAATAATAGCGTCATTAGAACATTCATTGTAAAATTCTTTATCTTCTACTAATTGTCTAGCCAATCGTCTAGCACTTTCTAAATCATCAATATCTACAGATAATTTAGGAAATATTTTTCTTTGAGTATCTACTCTATTATAGCCTATACATGGTATTCCTAAATATCCACAATTCATCATAAATGAACCTGCAGCAAATGTCTGCATTAAATGTATTGCATATTTAAATTCTGATAATTTCTTCATCCACTCTCCCCACGGCATGAACGGTAAGTGAGTTAAATCTGGAATATTTTCCTCTCCGTTTATCTTCCGGCCCATACTTGGGGCATATAATGGACAATCGAATTCTTGTGCAATTATATATGAATCAAATCCACCATACCATCTGCAGAAATTACCCCCTATTATCGCCTTTTCTTGTTTTGGAGTATTTCGTACATCTTTAATGTAGTCATCGACTAACAAGTCTCTTAAATTAATTACAGGTTTTCCAGGTACAAAACCTCTATAATATGGGATGTCGGTTTCATTCTCACAGAAAATTAAATCTACATCAACTAAAACATTATAATGCCAAAATTGCCATTCTAACGGCATATCTTGATATACCCAGACAGGTCCTTCTTGAAAAAATAAGACTTTTTTAGCAATTCTTCTGGCATCCTTTACTATATCCCTATTAAATAAATGTGCTCTAACATTTGGTGTTTTGGGAACTTGAAGTATTACATAATCATAACCATTTGTGGGTGCGTGATTAAAATCTAATATCGGATAATGGTATGATTCTAAATTAGTCATCCACGCCCATAACACCCCTGCGTTCAAAGTTTGTTTTCTTGGAACTACACCAGTGTACCCACCCTCACTTAACCATGCTATTTTCATTTTATATATTTTTGATTGTTACTCAAACAAGTTTCTATTGAATCTAATGAACGCCTCCATTCTAAATATTTACTTAAACCATCACTTAAATTTACTAATGGGTGCCAGTTAAATGATTTCATTTTATCTGAATTAGAGATGAACCTTTTTACTTCACCAGGTCTAGCACCACCGTATGTTATTTTATTATAGTTGGAGTTGTTTATTTTATTACACAACTCTTCAGCTAAGTATTTAATATTAACATCTACATTCGTTCCTATGTTGATTACCTCACCAGATAACTCAGTACTTGATAACATTTTATTTATTATTATTTCATATGCTGATATTAAATCATCTATATAAATAAATTCTCGGGATTGTTTACCATCACCATAAATTTTAATATTATCACCATTCATTAAACTTGTAGTCCATCTTGGTATTACTGCACCACAATCACCATCCCGTTGCCCCGGGCCGTAAACATTGAATGGTCTAACAATGCAAATATTCATACCATACGTAGTATAATAAGAATACGCCATTCTATCTGCGGCCGCTTTTGATGCGGCATATGGTGAACGTGGCATCAAAGGGGATGTCTCATACAAATCCTCATCTATAAATCCATAAACTTCACAAGTGGATATATGTAATACTGATATATCAAATTCTCGTGCTACTTCTAATATATTATTAGTTCCCATCACATTGGTTCTAAAATATTCTGTGGGGTTTTTTATAGAATCATCCACATGGATTTTTGCAGCAGTATGAATGATGAGTTCTACATCTCGTGTAGCTTTCTCAACCATCTGTTTATCATTTATATCACCCCAAATTATGGTTGCTTGTTGTAAATTAAATCTTTTAATATTCAATTCATTTTTTTCAGAATATGTATTTAATATCGTCACATCAAACCCACTATCTAATAATTTTCTTGATAAATTAGAACCTTGAAATCCAGTTCCACCTGTTATCAATATTTTTTTATTTTTTGTTTTTAATTCCATATGTCGTTCCATGTAAATGATTTATATTTTGGATTAAATAAATTTATGTAATTCTGTTCGCACATTTTATTTGCTTTTATATACCATTCGTTACTACGACGCTTTTCATTCATAGTACCATCTTTACGTTCATCCTTTATATACATTCTTTTTTTAGGATGATTTCTATTATGTACTAATAGGATATTCTTAATTACATACTGTGGTATATCACCTAATATTTTATTAGTCATCCACATAAATGCTGAATCCTCGTGTACAAAGAAAACTGATTTAGGTATATTTACTCCTGCTTTTATAACCTCTGATGATATTACCAATCCACATCCATTAAACTTATGTGGTGATACAACTCTAACATCTAACTCATCTGTTTTATCGTTGATGTTATTCATTTCGGCAGCTGCCATTGTATATTTTAAACTCCACCAATTATCGTAATCATTATCTATGAATGGTTTTATTGTAAAATCTGGATGTTCTAATGGTTTCCAAGTGTCATCCCACATCTTACAAGTTCCAAAAAATGAAAGATACTTTGGTGTTTGCTTTGACTGACTCTGATGTATCATATCTAAAACTTGGAACATTTGTTTAGGTGCTAACATATCAGATTCACCCCAAACTAAAACATCCACTAAGTCACAATACTCAATGTTAAAAGTCCTACGATAATCTGCTATTGTATGTAATCTATATTCAAATCTCGCATTAACATTAAACCCATCTGATTTTAAGGATTCCGTTATAGCCCTCCATCGGGCTACAATATTAATCATATCATTACCTTCTATCTTTTCAAGGTCTTGGTTCGTTACAAATGTAAAGTCAAGTATGATATCTTTATTTTCCGAATAATCAATTGCATCTTTCAAAGAATCAATATACTCTTCTATTATTTCTATCTCATACCACTGTACTAAACACCCTATTGCAAATTTAGTTTTCATAATTAGATTTTATAAGTTCCCATGTCTGTTTCATTAATGAGTCTCGTTGTTCTCTTGGTAATCCATTAAAGTGCCAAATATAACCATATTTTATAAAAATGGGAGTTCTTGTAAAGATGCACTGCATAAATCCATGTGTAGTATGTAGGTGGCCCCAATTAAACTTTTTAGATATGTGGTTAATATTCTTTCCAAAATGTTCTACTGCAAGGTAATTAACTGGTGTTTGGTCAGTGCCTTTTTTTAAGGAATTGTGTTGTAAGTCGCGAAGTTCATCGACATTATCTAAATAAAATTGTTTAACCTTGTTACAGAATTCTTGACCGTTTTTAGGTAATACCAATATACCGTTGTTAATATAATCAGTCCATTCCAATTCAACATTAGGAAAAAACTTTTTATATCCGGCTAAACTGTTATTAACCCATTCTAAACTAACATCATCTCTTACGCCTGTATATTTGTTATTTGAAAGTTCAAATATGTCAGGTGTATTCCAGTGTACCATCGTATCTATATCAATCAATGCTACTTGGTTGTATTCAATATTATTTGCATCTAATAAATCGTATACATGCCACCTCTGCCACGTTGGCCTCATCCATTCAGTATCATATAATGGTTCTTCTAATATAAAAAGTTCACAATTGTGTTTTTTAGCATAATATTTCCATGTTTTCAACGACCACTCCATATAATTAAACATATTAGGGTCGTTTGCTTTTAATGCTGTAAAGAATAAAATATTTTTTTTCATTGTATTAATTTTAAATACTTGTTAGTTTTTTCCAGTTTTCTTCATTTTTTTCAGTAGGAAGTAATCCAAATCCCCACTGCTTATCTGTAATTATATTGAAGGGTGTGATGTTCCTTAATTCAGAATTCATAAAGTAATGTATCAATTGCTGGTCGTTTATTTTCCTTGTATTTTCTGGCCAGATTCTACTGAAATAAAATCTCGGTTCTACGAAATTATATCCAGCAATATTTACTGAATAGTTCTGTATCAAATCATCATCATCCTTACAGCCAAATGCTCTAAACTTTTTGTGGTTTTTACCAAATACTTCAATGTTTGAGTGTATTTTACAACCATGCACTTCACCATCCAATGAGTAATGTCGTAGTTTATTTGATACTACAATATCTAAATCATCATTTGGTCTATTATCCATTAAAGTTAACATACTACTTTGACATATTGTATATTCACTTCGTGGGATTTGCAAATCATCTAATATACGTAAGTACTTAACTTTAATGATTGGATTAAAACTTTCTTTTTTTACATAAAATGGTATGTATCTCTCCCCGCGCACCAATCTACCAATCATAGCATATGTTCTATGTGTACCATGTCTGATGAATTCTGAATCAAAATCAATTGGGTTGTTTTTATTAAATTTTAGTATAGCATCATCAGACATTTCACCAAGACTATTATAGTATTCTAAACTTAATGTGTTGTTCCTTTCTTCTAAACTAATTTCTGGTGTTCCATTTACCTTGTGTGCATCCGTATCTAACACATTTTTTCTAAAACCAGCTAAAAGACAATTAAAATATTCCCAGTTATCAAGTCGTAATATACTTTTTGCTTTTTCAATTGAACCTGGTGTTCTAAAGTGGTCTATAACTTCTTGTACATTTTTTAACTTGTACTGATGATTATAATGAGCTCGTTTTAACCAATTATAATCGGGGTCTAAACAAACTGATTTCTTTTGGCAGTTTCTACTTGGAAATTTTAAACTTCTGAAGTAGAGTTCATCTATTGGTATATATTCCATACGAATTCTTTATAACTTTTATTTCTAACCGCACAATTGTATTTATTGTTCAATACACTTTCTATATCATTAACGGGATAAACACTTTCCAAATCTATTAAAGTTGGTTTACTATCGTAAACCATTAAATGTTGTGGCATCCAATCATAGTAAAACCACCGTGTCCTTTCAGTTTCTTTTTTTAATAGTTCATAAAATTCATCAATAGTGTGTGGGGTATTCATACAATGACATTCGTACATTACATATCCCACACAATAACCATCACTCATTATCACATTTTTTAATGCCGGTGCTATTTTTTCGTAGAATCCATCATTAAATGCATTAATAAAATTTTCTGCTCTGATGTATTCTGGATTCCATAATTTGTAATATAAGTCAGATGATTTATATATAATTCTACCATGGTCTTGTTCACCATATGTGACATTTCGTTCTTTAACTATTTCCAATTTACCATGATTTAACTCATTTAATTGTACTATCATTTTTTTTGGGGTATTTCTGTATATTCTTCAAATATTATTTTTTTTGGTATATAACACTTCATACCGCGGAACCTACGTATTCCAAGTGTATGGTCGTAGTATCCTTCAAAGTAGTTAGGGAGATGTTCATATGGAAATGGAATTATATGTGGACATTTGTGTTTATTTTGAATAAATTCTTCAAGCCTTTCTTTCCAAAAATCAACTTTTACAATACAATCAGATGATAATCTACCAGTTGGTGACATTGCGCCCATATAGCTATAACCGTATTTCTCTTCATTGTATCCATAAAATGATGGTTTTGAATATTTTTTAATTTTTGTCATATTCACGAATGTGATATCAAGTTGTTTAATTTCTTTCAATATATTTTCTATATCAATTGATGTTGCATTAATAACCTGGTCTTCGCATAAATACAAAACATATGGAGTAGTTACTTGTTCCAACAAACTCCTTGTTAAAAGTGCCCAATCTTTTTCAAGATTATTATATAATTGTAATTTAGGTATATTCTCTGTGTAAACATCCTTAATTACATCAAAATTAACAGTATCGTTGAAGTTAACGATAAATTCATAGTTACAAAACGACTTGCCAAGTTCTGGTGTATTTTGCTTCACTATGTTTAGCCTTTCGTTAATATTACATATAAAGTTTTGTACAATTGTTATCATCTTTTAACTTTTTTGTTGTAAAATATCTAACCAATGTTCTATCATTTCATCCATTAACGTATTGAATGAGTATTTAGGCACCCAACCCAATTCTCTACGGATTTTTGAAGAATCCCCTTTTAGATATGGTAATTCCTCAGGCCTCATATATTTAGGATTCTGAATAACGTATTTTTTATAATCTAATCCAAGTTTACCAAATACATAATCACACATTTCCCTTACTGAATGTGTTTCTCCTGTTGCTACAACCCAATCATCAGGTGTATCTTGTTGTAACATTAAATGCATTGCTCTAACATAATCATATGAATGGCCCCAATCTCTGTATGAATCCATATTACCAAGTTCTAATTTATCTTGAAGTTCTAATTTTATTGCAGCTGCAGCTCTTACAACCTTATTGGTTACAAAATTAGAGCCCCGCCTTGGTGACTCGTGATTGAATAAAATACCATTAGTGGCATGAAGGCCATATGCTCTTCTATAGTTTCTAACTATATTATATCCAAATACTTTTGAACACCCATATGGTGATACTGGATTCATAGGTGTAGTTTCCCTCTGTGCATTGTCATCGTCAACAGACAACCCAAACATTTCTGATGAACTTGCTTGGTAAAACTTTGCAGTAGGACAGCTTCTCTTATATGCTTCTAAAATATTTAGTACACCTAATGCATTAGTCTGCACAGTAAACTGTGGGATATCAAAACTTATCCTTACATGAGATTGTGCAGCTATATTATATATCTCATCTGGTTGAATTTCATCTAATAATCTCTGTAAACCACCTTGGTCTAACAAATCACCATAATGTGTATGTATTTTGCCATTCAAATGACCAATTCTGGAATCTTGATGTTCTGGTGTTGAATTTCTACGAACTACACCATGTACTTCATATCCCAATTCTATTAAATATTCGGCCAAGTAACTTCCATCTTGACCACCTATACCCGTTATAAATGCTTTTTTCATTATTTAAAATATATAGTTGTTGGTGACTGATTAAAATTTTGTGGTAATGGAAGATTATATTGTTTAAAACTTTGAATACAATTTTTAGTTAAATTTCCTCTATGTGTACTTTCCCCCCAAATTGCAGCATTGTGGTCTAAAGTATACATTTTTTTATTATTAATATACTCCCAAAACGGATTTTTTTCATTTAACATATAATCCATCTGTTTGGCTTGGTATTTGGGTGCTTCCTCTAAACAATCAAACATCTTTTTAAGAACCTTAACTCTCCAGTATTGATGGGCCCATTGATTGGTTAAACGAGTTCTTCTATTATAGTTTAAATTACTATAAGATATTAACTCACCCTTATCAGTATTCATAGGAACTGCTCTGATATACCCGAAAGTTACACCATATATTTCGGTATCATCAATCGAACTTACAAATTCTTGAGTTTTATTTGCTTCTTCTTCATTAATATCTATTAAATAGGTATCATCAGTGCACCAAAATATCCATTCATCATCATCTAAATCTTCTACTAATCCAAAAATTGTTTTTTTAAATTCTATTGAAGTTTTAATAGGTTCTATTTTATCCCCAAAGGTATCTACAATATCCTTTGGATATTCGTTATTCCAAGGAATTCTATAGGTTAATTTATTACTTGGCCATAAGGTTTCATAAGTTAAAACCATATGATTTGCAATGGGATGGTATTTATCGCAACTTAAAACTATAGCTTTCATATTATTAAATATTTTTTAATACGGTTCTTTAAATACCTTCATTTTAGTTAAATCCGGCCAATCTGTTACTATCCATTGTTTTGGTATAGTCTCAAGTGCGATGGGTAACTTATCCAATCCCAACTGAGCAGTCTCTGGTGTCATATAATAATGATAACCAAATGTATCTATATTTTGATTTCGCCATGGGATATTGGGATGTCTACCATCGTAACTCATCTTTTTTAATTCAGTTGCATCAGACTTGTTGTCTAATAAAATGATACCACCCCTGCCCAAACTAAGGTGTTTTCTAAATTGAAAACTTAAACACATAAACGTATTTGGCATATAACTATCTTGTTGCCAAAGTACGGCGGCATCTATTATTCGTCTATCGTCATAATTTAACGTATAATAATTTTCCCAATCCTCATTACGCCATTGTAATTCAATACCCATTTTATGGGCCAGCATAGGAACTGACAAATATGTTCTTGATGGTACATTTATTTTAGTTGTATTTGTTAATCTTAAACACAATTCAAGCCCATGTGTACAGCTATCTACTGCTACTGCATATGGTGCATTAAAGAAATCTGCTATTTTATTTTCGAATTCAACTACTGTATTAAAGTTCATAACCCCACGTATTTAGGTCGTTTTCAAAAAACTTAGTAATTTCACGTTGTCCTTTTTCTGTTAAAAATTCTTTCCACGTTCCTACTTCACCTTTATATATATGTTGACCGTGAAGTTCAGTATTTTTATCAAAACCAACGAATTTACCTAATGCATCACTATATGTTTTCTTTACTCTTTCTTTAGACCAAATATCTTTAATAAATTTACGTAATCTTTCTTTAATCTCTATATCAAAAAACGTTTCAAGGTCATCAAATAATACATCGTAATCATTTATATAAGATTCATATCTAGCAAAATAAACCTGGTCTGAAGTGTAGTGTTCCTTAAACTTATTCAATGTATTTACTTGGTGATGTATCCTCTTAGCATGGTGATGCATATCTGCAAATCCTACGATTATTTTATCTTCTGGTTTGTCAAAACCTGCAGTGTTAATTCTCCATTTTGATGCGGCCGAATCTCTGAAATCACGATATACACATACTATTTTACATTTTGCATTAAAAAAATCGTGTTTCTGTACGTAAATATTACCATCAAATATAGTATTTAATATGTTCCTTATTAGTGTAGAACCACTTCTAGGAATACCATAAACTTTAGGAAAATTCCCTTCATATTTTTTAACTATATTACTGACCAAGGATTTGTCTTGGACAAAATTTAATTTACCATCACTGATTTCATAGAGGCGACCCCCAATGTACTTTTTTGTAATTTTTGTCATTTTTTTTATTTAAAATTTATAGTTAAACAATTTTATATCACTGTTGAAATATTCTTCAATTAGTTTTTTAGTTTCTTCATTATAGTAGTCTCTATAATTACCCCGTTTGTTATTAACATTATGTTTCTGTAAACTACAATCTAAACCTAATTTACTACACATATCATTAAAATCATTTTCAAGAGTTTCAAACCTAATAATATAATCTAGTTCATTCACATCAATCCAATTTATGCACGGGTCATACATTCGTTGATAATCTTGGAAATTTTTATTTTTATATTTATCTATAACCCACTCGGTGAATGATAAATTATTTTGTATAGCACCTTTAAAATAATAAGAAACTACTCTATCCCAAGGATTTCTCACTACTGTGAACTTATAATATTTGTCATATTCATCACTTAGGTACTTTTTATATTCACCCATTGTAAAGTGTTGTGAGTGTTTGAAACCACCCATATGTGGATTTCTTACGGTTTTGTGTCCATAAGGTTTAAGAGTGTGTTCTATACTTGTTCCTGCGGTTTTGTTTATATGAATAAAAATAAACTTGTTTGTATATGATATCATTTCGTTACTTCTATATTTAAACTGATTAATGTTCCATTCTCTTTATCCATATTGGGCTTGTATGCTTGTGAGTGGTCATCAAATTGTGCGTGTTCCGTTTGTCTCCAATCATATCTAATAACGTTGATAAACCCTATTTTATCTTTTAGTAAATCTACTAATGATTTAAAATCATATGTCGTTTTATGATATATTGTTTTATCTCCCATTGTCATTTTACCATAAACAGGTCCTAATAATTCTTCCAAAACACATCTTCCATCTAAATACAATTTTGTCATTGTGTAAAAATCTGGAACCGCCAACCTTAATGTTCCCTTTGGTTTTAATACCCTATACCATTCTTTTAGAACTAGTATTACTTCTTCTCTATCAAAATATTCAAGTACATGACTTGCATATATCAAATCAACTGAATTTGATTTGTAATCAAGTTTTGTAATATTATGGTGTTCAATGTGTTCATAAACACCACCATCAATGTGAATCCAGTCTTGGCCAAAGTTTCGATGACCACATCCTAAGTGTAATTTAATCATTCAAAAATATTTTATCCATTTCTTGCCCCTTGTAAGGACCTGTTTTATATTCATAAACTATTGTATCATCTTCAAGAATTTCATAGGTGTGCCCCCCTTCTAATGTAAAACTTGCATCACCCATATGTAGTATTGGGGTTGCTAAAAGCTTACCATCTGTGTCATAAAAATAACACTTTACTGAACCACTTATCACTATCCAACTTTCTTGTGCGATTACTCGCTTCTCACCATCTTTCCATATATGTTTATGTGGTCTGAACGTTGTACCTTGATTCATTTTAAGTGATGAACATTGAATAAACTGTGTATCGGATACTAAATCTTTACGTTGTTCTTTACGTACTTTAACTTCAGCCAATCTATGTACTTGATGTAGTATTCTTCCATCTATTTTTGATTGTATTATTTCCATTATATTTCTATACCTTTAAATGATTTAATAATATTATACCAATATACTAATAAATTTTCAATTGTAAAAGAATTTTTCATTATTTTTTTTGCATTATTTGTTATTTCTTTACATTGCTTTGGATTATTTTTAACCCAATCAACTTTTTCTAATAAATCAGACCAATCTAGTTTACATGGGATATATGTTTCGTATGGAATATATATATTTGGATATGTTTTTACCTTACTCATATCAGGTTTTATCATTAAACTCCCATATTGTATTATTTCAAAGTCTCTAAAACAAACTTCACCCATACCAAATGGACTTAAACTCATTTTACTTCTTCTTAATATATCTACATATTCATTATATGGTCTTTTATCTTTAAAATATACTACATCATTACTATTATCTAAAATACCCCATGCTTTAGTTCTATGATTGGTGTACATTAAATCATTTCTTACCCCGTGGTCACTATTGACCTTATGGTGTCCTTGATATATAGCACATACATCAACATCTCTATTAAGATTTAAACTATCAAATTGTAAATATTGTGGATTATAATACCCTAAGTTCCACCCTGATAATTTTAACTTGTTATCATAATCATATTGTGATATATCATACCCCAAATCTAAATCACTACCATTTTCAAAAAACCACTTGTTAAACGCCGTTGGTTTTTTATAATCATCTCTACTTAATATTTGATTTTTAAAGAGTATATTGGCCTCGGTATTTTCCATTATCTCCCACGCTGACATTAAACTTGTACTATCAGAACCATCAAATAAAAATACATCACCGCCGATTTCATTTATACTATCAGTTCCTATTTTAATACTTTCATTAAGTGGAATTTTTTTATCTAAAAAATCCATCATGCCAACGAATTCAAAATCATAACTGTCAGTTTCAACGAACTCAACACCAATTTCTCTAAAATACTGATTGTACATTAAAAATGGTCTAAATGTATGATTATTACGACCTTTATTCCAATTTCTTAACTTAATTTTTATCATAACGTATCGTAATAAGAATTTTGCTTTTCTTGCTTTTCAATCGTTTTTAGGTGGTGTAATGATAACTCTTCCATCATTGGTAAATTAGATATTGTTTTGTAACCATCCAATTTTTCATGCACCTTGTTTTCCCATTTAATATAATCCACATTACGATATATTCTCCACTGTGGGTCTGGCCAATTTACCCATTGTTTTTCATTAACCACCCACCCCCATTTTTGTATATGCTCTTGAGTTAGTCCCGTAACTGTATTTACTCGTGGAACTAAGATAACATCAACATCATTCATTTCAATAATCTGATGTATATTCTCCATTAATGTTTTGTGTGGTATTTCATCTGCGTCTATCTGAAATATATAGTCACCCGTACATAGTGATGTTAGTTTATTTTTCATGTTGGCGAAGTGTCCATCAAATTCATAAGAATACCAAACAAACTCATTATTTATTGATTTTGCTCTAAGGAATTCCTCTACATGGGTTGAACCGTTTTTTGAATCAAATAATATTACTATTTCATCTTGTAGTTTTTTGTTCTCCAATAGAAATGATACTAAGTTTTGAATTTCATTAACTTCATTACATACTGTTATTGCATAACTAATTCTCATAATTTATTATTTTTCTCTTTCCGATTCTGGTGGTATTTTATCGTAATTACCCCAGTTATAATTTACTACTGTTAACGACTGTATTTTATCTAAATTGAATGTTCTATATCCTGCTTTTAGGTTTTTATCACTTTTGATTTCAGATGTATAAAAAACTTTTGAAGATTTATCAATACGTAATTTTG
>Ga0098044_1000642_pt1 | contig 18413 bp, 16 predicted proteins | sample 10_taG_FD_75053 | JGI IMG/M metagenome (GOLD analysis project Ga0098044, IMG submission 75053) | Marine viral communities from the Subarctic Pacific Ocean - 10_ETSP_OMZ_AT15264 metaG | ecosystem: Environmental > Aquatic > Marine > Oceanic | place: Pacific Ocean | collected 2015-01-16 | reverse complement strand
CACGCTGGCAAAGGGCATTGGCACATGCGTGCTCTCGCTCGCAGACAGCGCCAGCCCCACATCCTTGAGCCCGAGCGGCAGCGTGAAACCGGCAGGCTCATATTTCTTTCCGGCAATGATTGCGCCATAGCCCTTGAAGACGGGTGAGGCGAAAAGCGTATTCGTCAGGATGTCGAGGAAGGTTTGCGAGGGCACGCCATAGCTGCGGGCAAGCGCGGTCGCTTCGCCCATGGTTTCAAGCGCCGAGGCGATCATGAAATTACCGGCGATCTTGATGACATTGGCCTGCACCGGATCGTCGCCTGCAGGCCAGGTCTTCTGGCCCATGGCGTCGAGCAGAGGTTGCACACGCGCAATCGCTTCGCTCGAGCCGCCTGCAACGATGTTGAGATTCCCGGCCGCTGCCACATCCGGACGACCGAAGACGGGCGCCGCGACATAGGCAACACCAGCCGCCGCATGGCGCGCGGCAAGCTCCTTGGAAAGGTCGACCGAGATCGTCGCCGCATTGACATGCACGCTGCCGCGTCCTGTCGTCAGAACTTCGTCGGTAAGCGTGGCGCGTAAGGCATCGTCATTGGCGAGCATGGAGACGACGGCATCGCCGCAAAAGGCTTCCGCCGCCGTTGCAACGCGCGTCGCGCCAAGCGCCACGAGTTCGTCACCCGCGCCAGGCGAGCGGTTCCAGATGCGCACCTTATGTCCGGCTTTCAAAAGATTGGCCGCCATGGCGCGTCCCATCAAACCCAGTCCGATAAATCCGACGTCCATTTCAACTCTCCTGTACCGACAATTGCTGATGCCCTTCCATATAGGTCGCTTTTTGCGTTGCAGCAATGAGGCTTGCCACACATGGCGGGGCGAACTAGCATCGCTCCGCTTTGGTTCTGCGGCCCGAAAGATCCGCAGATGAAAAGGGAAGTCGGTGCAATGCCGACGCTGCCCCCGCAACTGTAAGCGGCGAGGTCTGTTCGAAAGAGCCACTGGTCATGATCGACCGGGAAGGCAAGAGCAGGACCATCGACCCGTGAGCCAGGAGACCTGCCCGAGCACCGTCAACGCGAACTTTGGGGCGGGGTGTCCCCAGGAGGAAAGATGCAGAGTATCGATCTACGGGGTCAGTCCCCGTCATTTCACACGAATATATTCAAGCTTGCATCCGGCCAATTCTGTCCGCTGGCGGTTTTCTCATGCCAGAAGGAACTCAGAAATTGGACGACCGGATATTTGCCCTCTGCGCGGCGGGGCCTTTGCCCATGACGCCCGCGACACGTCTTGCCGAACTCGTATTTCCCAGCCAGACCAATCATCACGGCACATTGTTTGGCGGCGCGACACTCGCGCTGATGGATCGTGCGGCCTATATCGCCGCGACGCGCCATGCCCGCGTGCCCATGGTGACGGTGGCAATGGAGTCCGCCGATTTCCACAGGCCTGTCCTGCCCGGACAACTCGCCGAGGTTACCGCGCAGGTGTCGAGGCAGGGTGACACATCGGTTGTTGTCGAAACGGAACTGATTGCCGAGGACCTCATGACCGGAAAGCGCGAGCGCGCTGTGACGGGGCGCTTCATCATGGTGGGCACAGGGGATCGATTCTCGCCCCCTCGTTCCAACGCGCCTGCCGCGCCGCAGGAGGAGGGGACGAGTTTCGTCGAAGTCGTGTTTCCCGATGTCGCCAATCACCGCGACATTCTCTTTGGCGGCAATGCGCTGTCGATGATGGGCAAGGCGGCCTTCATTGCCGCGACGCGACATTGCCGCAAGACGGTGGTTATGGCGGCTTCCGAGCGCATCGATTTTCGCGCGCCGGTCAAGGTGGGCGAATTCGCCGAACTCTCTGCCCGCGTCGTCATGGCAGGGCGCAGCTCGATGAGCGTCGAGGTGCGATTGACGGTTGAGAATCCGCTGTCGGGCGAGCGCGAGGAAAGTGCGCTCGGACGCTTTGTTATGGTTGCGGTCGGCGGAGGCGGCAAGCCTGTCGACGTGCCGCCTCGCCTGACCGAACCTGTGGCGGGTTAGAGCCCCGGCACGGGAAAGCGCGAGGTGAGCGCGCGGGTGCGGGCGGCGAGAGCCGCTTCCGTTCCCGCGTCGCCCTCGGCGCGCAGCGCATCGGCAATGATCGCCGCCACTTCTTCCATTTCATCGAGCCCCATGCCGCGTGCCGTGGCCGCAGGCGTGCCGAGTCTCACGCCCGAGGGACGCATGGGCGGCAGCGGATCGTCGGGAATGACCTGCTTGTTGGTGGTGAGCCCGACGCGGTCGAGCGTCGTTTGCGCATTCGCTCCATCAGTGCCGAAGCTTTGCACGGTGTCGATGACGATCAGGTGATTGTCCGTGCCGCCTGTGACGAGCTTCATCTGACGGGACGCAAGAGCGGCGGCCAGCGCCTTGGCATTGGCAAGTGTCTGGCGGGCATAGGCGCGGAAGGGCGGTTGGGCGGCGAGTTTGAATGTTGTGGCCGCCGCCGCGACCTGGTTCATATGCGGCCCGCCCTGAAGGCCGGGGAAGACGGAAGCATCGATCTTCTTAGCGAACTGCTCCTTGCACAGAATGAGACCGCCGCGCGGTCCCCTGAGCGACTTGTGCGTTGTGGTCGTCATCACATCGAAGCCACTGTCGAGCGGATTGCGCATGACGTCAGCGGCAATCAACCCGCCGATGTGGCTGACGTCCGCCATGGTCAGCGCGCCCACTTCGTCGGCCACGCGCTTGAAGTCGGCATAGTCATAGTCACGCGGATAAGAGGAATAGCCGCAGACGACCAATTTGGGTTTCGTCTCGCGCGCCACCTGCCGCAGCGCTTCGAAGTCAATGGAGCCATCGCGCGGGTCCGTCTTGTAGCGCACGAAATTGAAGAGGCGGCCCATGTGGCTGACCGGGGCGCCATGTGTGAGGTGACCGCCGTGAGAAAGGTCCATCGCGAGGATCGTGTCGCCGGGTTCGAGCAGTCCGAGATAAACCGCCTGGTTCATCGGCGAGCCCGAAAGCGGTTGCACATTGGCGTGTTCCGCGCGGAAGAGCGCCTTGGCGCGATTGCGCGCGAGTGTCTCTATGGTGTCGGTATATTCCTGTCCGCCGTAGTAACGTCGCCCCGGATAGCCTTCCGCATATTTATTGGTGAAGGCAGAGCCGAGCAGCGTCAGCACCTCGGGGAAGGCGTAGTTTTCCGACGGAATAAGTTCGAGCCCCTCACGTTGGCGCTCTTCCTCGCCCTGCAATGCGGCGAGAATTTCGGGGTCCGACGCGTCGAGCCGCGTTCTTTCGGGTGAGAGTGTTTGGGTCATGTTGGATCTCCAGCCTGTAAAAATGACAACGCCCGGCCAGCATTTGAATGCTGCCCAGGCGATCGGCTGAAGATCAGTCTCCGCGCTCCCCGATGGTTGCCCATCTAAATATCGCCAGTCGCGCGAAGGATATGTGACCGGTAACGGGGGAAGATAGGGGCTTTGGTATCCAATCGCAAGATGAATGGCGGTAAGCGTCGATGCCTTTCAGGAAAGGGGTTCGAGAATGAGCTGACCGCGATTGAGCGTGAACTTGAAATTTCCGAGAAATGACAGGCCAAGCAGTCCGTCAACACCCTGTCCAAATCCATTTGCGCTATTGTTCTGTATGAAGACCGGCACATTCTTGACGCTGGCCTTGCCCAGAGTAATTTTTTCTGCCCGTCCACCCAGGACCCAAGTCTGGCCGTTCGCAGTATTGACCACAGTCCCGTCGGTCTCGGAGGCCTTGATGCCTGCGCGTTTGGCAAAAGAGCCGGTGAGCGACGTGCGTGATGCGCCGGTATCGATGAGCATCTGCCCTATTGTGCCGTTGACGGATACGGGTAGAAGGATGCCGCTTGCCCCATGTGTGTATTTCATGCGGGTTTTGCCACTTCCGAATGGGTCAGAGCACGAGCCCTGCTTTTGCCAGTCGCGCATAAGACCGGAGACGGCGGGCGTGCGTCGATCAAGATTGTCGAAGGCGACATAGTCCTGAAGAATGGAGACTGCCTCGCACGGTCGATTGAGCTTCAGAGCCGCATTTGCCATGCCTTCGAAAGCTTTATATCTGATTTTGGATGGGTCGGAGTAGATGTAGATGGCTTTTCGATAGTCGTCGTAGGCCCCCTGAAAGTTCTTCATCTTGATGCGATTGTTGCCGCGCTGGAAATAGGCTTTCGAAGAATTCGGAAATTTGGCTATGACGCGCGTGAGCGTGGCGTCTGCACCTGTAAAATCGGATGAGCCGTCCTGTGCGATGATAAGCGATTGCCACAGCTCATCGTTCTCACCGCATTTCGCTTCGGTCAGATTTACAAATGAAATGACGGCAGCGAATTCGCCCGCAGTTGCGAGGGACTGTGTCAAATCTCGTGCGACGGAGCGATTGCAAGGCTCTTCGTTCAGGCGCAGTGCGAGGGCTTTCGACTTGTGGTCGAGCCGTGAAAAAGTTGAGGATGAAATGGCGTAATGGACCTTTGGCTGCGTGAAGTAATAGAACGCACCAGCGCCCGCAGCCAATACAAGGAGGAGCATAACTACAGGAAGTACAAAGCTTCTTTGCTCTGCGGTCCCCTCATAGGCCCGCTCCGGTCGAAAATCCAGATTGCTCATTAGTCCCCCAATCCTTTGGTAAAAGATTGGTTTCTTGAGGGTCCCAAGTCAACCCGAGAGTCTGCACACATACGAAAAGGGCCGGTGTTTCCACCGGCCCTTCGTATTTCTCAGGTAACTGAGGACAGCGCTTCTTAGAAGCCCATGTCGCCCATGCCACCCATGCCGCCCATACCACCGGGCATGCCGCCGCCCATGCCACCGCCGTGGCTGTCCTTGGCGGGGGCGTCGGCGATCAGGGCTTCCGTCGTGATCAGGAGACCGGCAACAGAGGCCGCGTCCTGAAGGGCGGTACGCACGACCTTGGTCGGATCGATGATGCCCTTGGCGACGAGATCGACATATTCTTCGTTCTGCGCATCGAAGCCGTAGTTGGCGACCTTCGAGTCCAGAACCTTCTGCACAACGATCGAACCTTCGACGCCTGCGTTTTCGACGATCTGACGGATCGGCGCTTCGAGGGCCTTGCGGATGATGTTGATGCCGGCCTGAATGTCCGGGTTGTCGCTGGTGAGCTTGCCAACGGCCTTCGTCGCCATCAGAAGGGCCGTGCCGCCACCGGGGACGATGCCTTCTTCGACGGCAGCGCGCGTGGCATTGAGAGCGTCGTCAACGCGATCCTTGCGTTCCTTCACTTCAACTTCCGTGGCGCCACCGACCTTGATCACCGCAACACCACCGGCGAGCTTCGCCAGACGTTCCTGCAACTTTTCCTTGTCGTAATCCGACGTCGTGTCTTCGATCTGACGTTTGATCTGGGCGACGCGGCCTTCGATGTCTTTCTTCTTGCCGGCGCCATCGACGATCGTCGTGTCTTCCTTCGTGATGCGAACGCGCTTGGCCTTGCCGAGCATGTCGGGCGTCACGTTTTCGAGCTTGATGCCGAGGTCTTCGGAGATCACCTGACCACCCGTGAGGATGGCGATGTCTTCGAGCATGGCCTTGCGACGGTCACCGAAACCGGGGGCCTTCACAGCGGCAACCTTGAGGCCGCCGCGCAGCTTGTTGACGACGAGGGTCGCCAGCGCTTCGCCTTCGATGTCTTCGGCGATGATGAGGAGCGGACGCGAGGACTGCACGACGGCTTCCAGGATCGGGAGCAGCGGCTGCAGGTTGGTCAGCTTCTTTTCATGGAGAAGGATCATCGGCTCGTCGAGTTCCGACACCATCTTGTCAGCGTTGGTGATGAAATAGGGCGAGAGATAACCGCGGTCGAACTGCATGCCTTCGACGACTTCGAGTTCGCTGTCGAGCGACTTGGCTTCTTCAACCGTGATGACGCCTTCGTTGCCGACTTTCGCCATGGCTTCGGCGATCATCTTGCCGATTTCAGCTTCGCCATTGGCCGAGATCGTGCCGACCTGAGCGATTTCGTCGTTCGACTTGACCTTCTTGGAGCGCTTGGAGATGTCCTCGCGAGCGGCTGCTACGGCAAGATCGATACCGCGCTTCAGGTCCATCGGGTTGAGGCCGGCGGCCACAGCCTTGGAGCCTTCGCGTACGATGGCCTGTGCCAGCACTGTGGCTGTCGTCGTGCCGTCGCCAGCGGTGTCATTGGTCTTGGAAGCAACTTCCTTGACCATCTGGGCGCCCATGTTTTCGAACTTGTCTTCAAGTTCGATTTCCTTGGCGACCGTCACACCGTCTTTCGTGATGCGGGGAGCGCCGAAGGACTTGTCGATAACGACGTTGCGACCCTTCGGGCCGAGCGTCACCTTGACGGCATCGGCGAGAATGTCGACGCCGCGCACCATGCGTTCGCGCGCTGTGCGACCAAATTTGACTTCTTTAGCCATGTGTTTCGTTCCTTATGAATTCTCGGGTCTGAAAAAGCGCCGGGCCAACAAAATGGCCCGCGAAATCCGGTATGGATTTCCGAGCCTTATTCAGCAGCTGCCTTCTTGGACTTCTTTGCGCCTTCGACGACGCCCATGATGTCGGATTCTTTCATGATCAACAGGTCCTGACCGTCGATCTTGACTTCAGTGCCCGACCATTTGCCGAAAATCACTGTGTCGCCGACCTTGACGTCGAGCGCGACGACCTTGCCGTCTTCGTTGCGGGCGCCGGGGCCCACAGCGACGATTTCACCCTGCGAGGGCTTTTCCTGCGCGGTTTCGGGAATGATGATCCCACCGGCGGTCTTTGTTTCTTCCTCGACGCGACGGACGACGACGCGATCATGCAGAGGACGGAATTTCATCTTGAGGTCTCCTGTTTCGAAAACCGCTTTATTTGCGGGAAACGTTTGGATTGAAAGCGTTAGCACTCACTTCATGGGAGTGCTAACAGCTCGGGGAACAGATAGGCTCACACCCCCGGACTGTCAAGGCGGCGCGGCAGGGAGTCGCAAAATAATTTGTGGTAAATTATGGATTTGGGGTCCGGGCGACGGATTAGTGCAGGCCCCGGAGCGTGAGACGTCCGATCCGGGTCAGGCGATCGTGAAATTCGGTTTCGTTGACGGTCCCATATTCCGCGCCGTGAGCCGCCGCGAGCAGGGTGTCGACGGCGATGTCCGCCGTGACCTCGGCGCCCTTGAGGTTGATGTCGCCATGGCTGTCGGCCTCATTGAAGAGTTCGGCCAGGCGCTGGCGCAGGTAGCTGTCCACCGGGCCAAAGACGTCGTCGGGCAGGCGGCTTGTCGGGTCGGTCAGTTCAGAGGCGTGTGGGCTTGAGAGCACCCAGCGATAGAGAAAGCCGAGCTTGGCGTCGAGCACGGCGAGCACCTTTTCCTCGAAAGGCAGATCGAGCGCCAGGGCGGCGGTAATGTCAGCCTCGACCTGAGCCGCGAGACGGCGCGCCAGAGCCTCGAAGAGTTCGTCCTTGCTGGTGAAATAGATATAGAGCGTGCCCTTGGCCACATTGGCGGCCTGAGCGATGTCCTCCATCGAGGTGCGGCGATAGCCATATTGACGGAAGAGTTCGAGCGCTGAATCGAGAATGAGCGCGGCCTTGTCGCCGGTCTTGGCTTCGGCGGTGCTTGTTGCAGCAGAAGTTTTCGCCGGGCGCTTCTTCGCACCCGCCGCCTTCTTCGCCACATTCATACGCAATACCGTCACGCGCCTGACCTTCCTATCGGACTTCATCCTATATAGCAGAAGCCGCAAAAAAGTCATGGGTACGGGCGGATGTGACGCAGGGGCGGGGCAAGCTTGCGGTTTCAACGAGCCTGTCTAGGATGGCCTCGTCGATTCTGTGAGGCACGAGGAGGAATGCATGGCTGGTCGTTTCGTTAATGAGGATCTCATTGGAAAGCCCGGCTCTCGTGCCGAACTGGCGACACCTGCACTGGTCCTCGATCTCGATGCCTTCGAGCGCAACGTCGCCAAAATGGCTGACCACTGCAAACGCAACGGGCTGTCATTGCGTCCGCACTCCAAGACGCACAAGTCGCTGGATATCGCCGAGGCCCAGCTTGCCGCCGGTGCGGTCGGACAGTGCTGCGCCAAGCTCGGCGAAGCGGAGACCATGGGCGAGGGGGGCGTCGAAAGCCTGATCGTGACATCGCCCATCGTGACGCCGCGCGGCATCGCCCGCGCCACGGCTTTGAACGCCAAGATTTCCGATCTCATGCTGACGGTGGACAATCCCGAAAATGCGACGGCGCTCGCCGCCGCCGCAAAGGTGGCAGGCAAGCCGCTCAAGGTTCTCGTCGATCTCGATCCGAGCCTGCATCGCACGGGCATTGCGCCCGGCGAGCCCGCGATGGCGCTGGCAAAGCAAATCCACGCCGACGACAATCTCATCCTGCGCGGCCTTCAGTGCTATGCCGGTCAGGTCATGCACATTGAGGATTTTGCCACCCGCCGCGAAAAATCTCTCGTCGCCATGAAGACGCTTGGCGAAACGCGTGACGCCTTCAAGGCGGCGGGTCTGCCTTGCGATATCTGTTCAGGCGGGGGCACCGGCAGTTTCGACATCGATCCCGAAGCTCATGTGCTGACGGAGCTGCAGGGCGGCTCCTATATCTTCATGGACAAGCAGTATAACGATGTGAAGGCTGGCAACGGTGCGTCGGTGCCCTTCGAGACATCGCTCTTCGTGCAGATGAGCGTCATCTCCAACAATACACCGGGTCTCGTCACCACGGATGCAGGCTTCAAGGCCTTCTCGACGGATGCCGAAGCGCCGGTCCTGCTGTTGGGTGCGCCGGAAGGCGCTGTCTATTTCTTCTTCGGCGATGAACAGGGTGGCATTGCGTTGCCTGATGGCGGCACCTTGCCACTCGGCGCGTCGCTCACTGCTATCACGCCGCATTGCGACCCGACGGTGAACCTCTACGACTGCTATCACGTTGTGCGCGGCGACACGCTCGTTGCGATCTGGCCAATCAATGCGCGTGGGAAAAGCGCCTGAGGCGGCGTTAGCGACCCAGTTCCTCATGCAGCCGGTCCCAGAGCGGACGGCAATCGACGACGGCATTTTCCCGCATGGCGCGGTCGATGGCCATGACGGTGAGGCCCGCGACCATGGCGTCATAGGCATTGACGGGGAAGGGCTTTCCTTCGAGGAGATGCGCGGCGAGGTCACGGCCCATGGCGGGGTCCATGCCCTCATGCGCACCTGAACCCGTTTCGATCTCGACGGTTTCCTTATTCCGCAGACCCAGCGCATCGCGCACTTCCACACGGTCAGCGACGAGATCGGCTTCGATGGCTCCTTTTGTGCCCGCCAGATACCAGCGGCGCTGCGGCAGGCCTGCATGCGTATTGGCACTGAAGGAAAGTCTCACGCCATTTTCATATTCGACGATGGCGACCTGATGGTCGGCGACATCGGCGTCGGACCCGAAGGTGCGGTTCGCCGTGTTCCAGCCCGGCCGCCAGACGGAATAGGCCTTCATGCCATTCTCGTAAACGGGGCCGGAAAGCGTCGCCTCATTTTCGCCGGTGAAGATCGTGCGTCCGCCGAAGCTCGCGACGCGCCTAGGCAGCGCATCGACCAGCAGACGATAGATGTCGAAGTCATGGCAGCATTTGTCGAGCAGGAACGAGCCGCCGAATTCTTCGCGCCGTCGCCAGTCGCGCATGAGAAAGGCGCCATGCTCGGGATGGAGATGCTCGTTGCCTTCCATGCTGACGAGTTGCCCTGCGCTGCCCTCACCGATGAGCCGGGTGACGGCGCGTGTGATCGGCGATGAACGCATAACGAGGCCGACGAGCACGCTGTCCTCGCCGTGGTCGCGCAGCAGGCGGGCGAGTTCCCATGTCTCTTTTTCCGTGCGCACGATGGGCTTTTCGCTGAAGATGCGCACGCCCGCCGCAAGACCGGCCTTGATGTGATCAAGATGCAGATGGTTGGGTGAGCCGATCATCAAGAGATCGGGCTTCGTCTCCGCCAGCATCGTCGCCACGTCGGAGAACTCAGGCCCTGTGGCGATATCGCGTTTCGCGAGCGAGGGTAGACCGAAGGGCTCGGGATCGACATAGCCGACGAGCCGCGAGCCGGGCGCGGCAGCGAGGAGGTGACGGATCACCACCGCTATGCGTTGCCCGAGGCCCGCCACAGCGATGGTCAGATTTCCATTTGACGTCATGTGGCGGTTCTCGTGCGACTGTGGGTGGACCTAGTCTAGCGCAGAAGCTGCATCATCTTGTCGGCCTCTTCGCCCTTGAGCGTGTCGAAGCCGTGTTCCTTGTAGAGTTCATGTGCATCGTTCGTGCTGAGCACGAGGCGATGCACCTTGGCGATGGCCGGGTCGGAGATGACGGTATCGATCAGCCATTTGCCGAGTCCCTGTCCGCGATGGATGGGCAGGATGAAAATATCTGACACCCAGGCGAAACGGGTGCCATCGGTCACGACGCGGGCAAAGCCAGCCTGTTCACCGTCAGGCGAATAGAGACCATAGGCACGCGAATTGAGGATGCTCTCCCATAGATCGTTTTCGGGAACTTCGCTCGCCCAATAGGTTGCGCGCAGCATCCGCAGAATAGCATCCTTATCCAGTTTCGATTTGTCCGTATTGATCTCAAATCCGTGACGCAACCAACTCATTTTACTCATCCACCATCTGTTATTGGTTTTGATTATGGGGGGCTTACTTGCTTACTTACTCAGCTTACGATCCGGCACCGGCGCGCAGGGCGTATTTCCAGGCTTCTTCGGCGAGCGGGCGCACGTTCTGCGACATGGTTTTGGCATGTTCGCTCGACGCGGTGCCGTCGCGGACACGACCGGCGATACCTTGCAGAATGCCGGCAAGACGGAAGAAGTTATAGGCAAAATAGAAATCGAGATTGTCGATGCCCGAGCGGTTCGTCCGCTGGCAATACATCTCGATATATTGCTCGAGCGTCGGGATGCCGAGCGACTTGAGATCGGCTGTCGCAATCGACCCCGTACCGCCACCCGTGCCCTGACCCGGCATCACCCACTGCATGCAGCTATAGGTGAAGTCGCCGAGCGGATGGCCGAGCGTCGAAAGTTCCCAGTCGAGTACGGCGATGACGCGCGGCTCGGTCGGATGCAGGATCGTATTGTCGAGGCGATAGTCGCCATGCACGACGCTGACAGTGTCGTCTGCCGGAATGCTTTCCGGCAACCATTCCATCAGCTTGTTCATCTCGATGATGGTCTGGGTTTCCGACGCCACATATTGCTTCGACCAGCGCGAGACCTGACGGGCAAAGTAGTTGCCCGGCTTGCCGAAGTCGGCGAGGCCCGCCTTCTCGTAGTCGATGGTATGGAGATGTGCGAGCGTCGCATTGAGCGAGTCGTAGATTTTCCAGCGCGTCGCGGGGTCCTGTGCGGGCAGCAGCGGCTCCCAGAGGACGCGGCCATCGACCATTTCCATGATATAGAAGGCCGTGCCAAGAACGCTGTCGTCTTCGCAGAGGCAATAGGTGCGCGGCGCGGCAAAGCCCTGCGCATGCAGCGCCGTGATGACCTTATATTCGCGATCGACGGCATGGGCCGACGGCAGCAGCTTTCCCGGCGGCTTGCGGCGCAGCACATATTTCTGCTTCGGTGTGACGAGTTGATAGGTCGGGTTCGACTGACCGCCCTTGAACTGTTTGACCGTGAGCGGACCCTCGAAGCCCTCTACATGCGCCGTCATATAGTCGAACAGGCGTTTCTCGTCGAAGCGGTGTGTTTCGGCCACTTCCTTCGTGCCGGAAAACTGTTCCTGCCTGCTTGGATTTGCGTCCGTAGGCATATTGATACCTCCCTGGTTACTTGTATCTGTGTACAGATTTTCTTGTTATTTCAGACCGATTTCTTTTCCCGTGCGACCGCGCGCCAACCAATGTCGCTGCGGCAGAAGCCTTCCGGCCAGTCGATGAGCGAGACGGCCTTATAGGCGCGCGCCTGAGCCTCGGCGACCGTCTTGCCGAGCGCCGTGACGTTGAGAACGCGGCCACCATTGGCCAGCACTTCGCCATCTTCGAGCCGCGTCCCCGCGTGGAATATCTGCACGTCTTCAAGCGCGCCTGCGGCCTCAAGGCCTGAAATCACTGTGCCTTTTTCATAATCGCCCGGATAGCCATTGGCGGCCATGACGACGGTGAGCGCCGCCTCGTCGCGCCATTCGAGCTTCACTTGGTCGAGCGTGCCGTCATGTGCGGCGATCATCGCCGGCACGATGTCGGATTTGAGCCGCATCATCAGCACCTGCGTTTCAGGGTCGCCGAAGCGCGCGTTGAATTCGATGAGTTCCGGTCCCTTGGCGGTCAGCATGAGGCCTGCGAAAAGGACGCCCTTGAAAGGTGTGCCGCGCGACTTCATGGCGGCGAGCGTCGGGTTGACGATTTCCTTCATCACGCGATCGATGAGCGCAGGCGTCATGACCGGAGCAGGGGAGTAAGCGCCCATGCCGCCCGTGTTCGGACCCTGGTCATGGTCGAAGACGCGCTTGTGGTCCTGCGCGGCGACGAGGGGGAGCGCCGTGGTGCCGTCGCAAAGGGCGAAGAAGCTTGCCTCTTCGCCTTCAAGAAATTCTTCCACCACGACTTCCGCGCCCGCGGCACCGAAGCGGCCGGAGAAGATTTCGTCGATGGCATTGTTCGCTTCATCAAGCGTCATGGCCATGATGACGCCTTTGCCTGCAGCAAGCCCGTCGGCCTTCACCACGATGGGCGCGCCCATCTTCGCCACATAGGCCTTGGCGCTCGCCGCATCGGCGAATCGGCCATAGCCAGCGGTGGGGATATTGAACTCGGCGCAAAGGTCCTTGGTATAGCCCTTGGAGCCCTCAAGCTGCGCGGCGGCGGCGCTCGGTCCGAAGGATTTGATTCCCTCGGCGTCGAGCCGGTCCACCAGCCCACCGACCAGCGGGTCTTCCGGACCGACGACCACGAGGTCGATGTGGTTTTCGCGGCAGAAGGCGATGATGGCGTCGAAATCGGTCGGCTTCATGGATACGCATTCGGCAACCGCTGCAATACCGCCATTTCCTGGCGCGCAATAGAGCTTTGAGACCAGCGGGCTTGCAGCAATTTTCCAGCTCAAGGCATGTTCGCGGCCGCCTGAGCCGATGACGAGGACGTTCATGTCGCCGATAGATCCTTTGCCATATTGGCCTGACAGGTGGGCCCGCTTTGGCGGGGTTGGTAAAAACTTGTAACATGCGGAACGAGGGAGGCAAGTCCGCCCGCCCATCTCATTTTGGTCTCGAATATATGTCTGAAACCGCCAAAGGCAGAGCCGATCAATCTTCCGGCGAAGCAATTGGAAACGCTCACGAATTCTCCGTCAGCGAGATTTCCTTTTCGCTCAAGCGCACGGTGGAGGAGACCTATGGCCATGTCCGGGTGCGTGGCGAAATTACCGGCTTCCGGGGTGTACATTCCTCCGGCCATAGTTATTTCGCGCTCAAGGATGAAAAAGCCCGTCTTGAGGCTGTAATTTGGCGCGGCGTTTACAGCAAATTGCGCTTCAAGCCCGCCGAAGGGCTGGAAGTCATTGCCACCGGCAAGCTCACCACCTATCCCGGCAGTTCCAAATATCAGATCGTGATCGAGCAACTGGAGCCCGCCGGCGTCGGCGCGCTGATGGCGCTGCTGGAAGAGCGCAAGAAGAAGCTTGCCGCCGAAGGTCTCTTTGCCGCCGAGCGCAAGAAGCCGTTGCCCTATCTGCCGGAGGTCATTGCCGTCATCACCAGCCCGACCGGCGCCGTCATCCGCGATATTTTGCACCGTCTGCATGATCGCTTCCCGCGTCACGTGCTGGTCTGGCCCGTGCGCGTGCAGGGCGACACGGCAGCTGCCGAAGTCAACGCCGCCATAGAAGGTTTCAACGCGTTGAAACCCGGCGGCAAAATTCCTCGCCCCGATCTCATCATCGTGGCGCGCGGCGGTGGCTCGATTGAAGACCTCTGGGGCTTCAATGAAGAGAATGTCGTCCGCGCCGCCGCCGCCAGCGAAATCCCGCTGATCTCCGCCGTCGGCCATGAGACCGACACGACGCTCATCGACTATGCCTCGGACCGCCGCGCGCCGACGCCGACAGCGGCAGCCGAAATGGCGGTGCCGGTGCGCGCTGATTGCGTCGCCTCGGTGCGCGATCTCGAAAACCGCATGCTGCGCGCCGAGACCCGTATGCTCGAAACGCGCCGCAACGATCTGCGCGCGCTTGCCCGGGCCTTGCCTCGCCTGACCGATCTCATTGCTCTGCCGCGTCAGCGCTTCGACAATGCCAGCGAACGCCTCGGCATGGCGTTGAAGCGGGCCGCCGAAATGAAACGCGCGCGACTCACCGGCATTGAAGGCAAGCTTTCGACACGTCTCATTCGTTTCCAGATTTCCGAGGGCAAGAAGAAGCTCGACGCGCTCGACAAGCGCGGCCTTGCCGCCGAGCAGCGCCACCTCACCGATCTCACGCGCCGTCTCGACAATATGGGAAAGCTCTTGCAGTCCTATTCCTATCAAGGTGTGCTCGAACGCGGCTATGCAGTGGTCCGCGACGCTAGCGGCAAGCCCTTGCGCGGAAGCGCGGGCCGCAAAACCGGCGAAGCGCTCGACATCGAGTTTGCAGGCGATGACCGTCTCGGCGTCGTCGTCGCGGGCTCAACGCCGCCTGCGGAGAAACCTGCTTTGAAGACCAAGCCTGCGACGCCCAAGCAGGGCAGTTTGCTTTGAAATCTCACGCGCTCAGGCTAATGTGTGCCGATGAACAGAATTGATAAAATGAACAACAGCGGCGAAGCCGAGCTTGTCTATGGCGATGGCGAGTTTCACGTCGTGCGCCCCGGCGCTTATGTAAAATGTGCCGTGACCGGCGCCCATATCGACCTTGATGACCTGAAATACTGGAGCCCCGATCTTCAGGAGGCCTATGCCTCGCCTGAAATCTCGCTCAAGCGCCATCAGGAAAAGAACCTCATTAAATGAAATATCTGACGCGCGCAGTTTTTGCCGGAGCATTGGGGCTAGGCGCCCTGCTGCTCGCCGCTTTACCTGCTGAGGCAGCCATCGACCTCAAGGGCGATGTGGAGCAGGGCGCGATCGTCATCGGCAAGACTGATCCCGACGCTGTCGTTACGCTTGATGGGCGCAAGCTCATGGTCTCCTCCAAGGGCTATTTCGCCATGGCCTTCGGTCGCGATCACGGCCCCAAGGCGACGCTCGTGGTCAAGACGCCTGACGGCAAGAGCGAAACCGAACACCTGAAGGTTGCCAGCCGTCACTGGCAGATCCAGAGTATCACGGGCGTGGCGCGCAAATATGTAACGCCACCACCGGAAGACCTCATCCGCATCAAGCGCGAACGCAAGCTCAAGATGGAGTCCCGTCCTTGCCATACGGACGCCGACTGGTTCGCGGAAAAATTCATCTGGCCTGCCAGCGGCCCCATCAGCGGCATCTTTGGCAGCCAGCGCATTTTCAACGGCCAGCCGCGCAATCCGCATTTCGGCGTTGATATCGCCGCACCCGAAGGCTCGCCCATCGTCGCACCGGCCGATGGCATCATCCGCCTTGCCCAGCCCGACATGTTTTACGAAGGCGGTCTCGTCTTCATCGACCACGGCCAGGGCGTCTACAGCCAGATGCTTCACATGTCCAAAATCTATGTGAAGAAGGGCCAGCACGTGCGTCAGGGTGATCTTATCGGCAAGGTCGGCATGAAGGGCCGCGCCACCGGTCCGCATCTTCATTGGGGCATGTTGTGGTGCGGGGTCCGCGTCGATGCCTCGCTGATGATCCCCGGCGTGGGGCCTGAAGGCGCGCGCTACGGCATGAAGGTGAAGAGCGTCAAACCGAACTAGTCGGTCCAGCGGTTGTGCAGCCAGAACCAGTTTTCCGGCTTCTCGCGAATGCGTGCTTCCAGAAAATCATTGAGGAATTGCGTGATGCGGATCGTCTCGCTGACAGGGTCCGCTGTCGGATCGGCCTCGATCTGCGGATAGACCGTGACGCGGAAGTTCGCGCCTTCCAGTCTTTCGATGCAAGCCGGAAAAAGAACTGTACCCAGACGAATGGCAAGGCCCGCAGGCGCGGGCGTCGTCATCGAGGGGATGCCGAAGAGCGTGACCTCGATGCCTTCGCGCATCTTCTGGTCGAACAGCATGGCGACAAAACCATTGTGGCGCAGAATATTCAGCAGATCGCGTGTGCCCTTGCGGCCCTTGGGTATCTGGATCGATCCCGTCTTACCCGAGCGCATCTCGAGCATCCACTGGTTCACGATCGGGTTATTTGCCGGGCGATAGACTTCGCCGCCTCGAAACCCTTCGCGATGCATCGCAACGGGTAGAAGTTCGAAGTTGCCGAAATGACCTGAGAGCAGAAGTCCGCCGTGGCCTGCTTCCTTGTGCGCCTTCAGCGTCTCCATGCCGACGACCTCTATGCGATGCGCTTCTTCGGGCTTCCTGAAGGTGTCGATATGTGGATATTCGAAAGCGACGCGACCGAGATTGTCCCACATGGCAGTGACGATGCGTTCGACTTCCTCTTCGGAGAGTTCCGGCATCGCCCGGGCAATGCGCCGCCGCGCGCGCTTGGTGATACCAAGCCGAGGACCGATGCGGCTGCCAAGCCAGCCGCCGATGGCCGAGGCGCGGTCGAGACTCAACGAGCCGATAATCGTAATGCCGATTTTCAGCGCCAGCGCCTCGAGGCGATATTGCAAGGTTACTTCTCTCATCGACTGACAGTTCTATCGCCGCGCCGGACGGCGCGCCAGTGCGATGGCGTCCTTGATGAGCGTTTCAAGCAAGGGGAGATTGTCGACAAGCGCACGGATCGGCACGGTTTGAGATGCTTCGCGCAGGCGCTCGCGTGCACTGCCTTCCTTTGCGCCCAGGAGGCGGACGTAATCTTTTTCGGTTGTAACGAGCCTGGCCTTGAGGTCCTGCGCCCTGACGAGCAGCTTACGCGCATCGCTTTCGGTAAAATTGTGATGGTCCGGGAAATCCTCGGTCCCGACCAGATCGGCATGAAGTTCGCGAAGCGTCGCGTGGAATTTTTGCGGGCGTCCGATGCCCGCGTAGGCAAGAACAGGTACATTATTGAGGTCGGGTGCGCCCTTCGCCCGCATGATGGCCCGGAGAACGGGGATGGCAGAATTACTCGCGCGCGCTGCAAGCCCGTCAGCGGCATGTCCGCGCCCGACGATCAGCACGGCATTGCTGCGCTTGAGCGCATCCGTCATACGCTCGCGCATAGGCCCTGCCGGAATAAGCCGGCCATTGCCGACACCGGCTTGCGCATCGACGACGAGTAGAGAGAAATCCTTCTGCAGCGAGGGATTCTGAAAACCGTCATCCATGATGATGACGGAAGCGCCCGCGCGCGCTGCCGCTGCCGCACCTTCTGCTCGGTCTGCCGACACCCAGGTCGGCGCCAGTGCCGCAAGCAGCAAGGGTTCGTCACCGACCCGGGCGGCGGTATCGCGCGTCCGATCGACCTGCAGGGGCCCATGTTCGCTACCGCCATAACCGCGCGTGAGAAAATGCACGCTCTCGCCGGATTTGATGAGCCTTTCCGCAAGCGTCAAAGCGATCGGCGTTTTTCCCGTACCGCCAGCGGTCAGATTTCCAATGCAGATGATGGGCACCGCGGCCTGTTCGGGATTGGCGAAATATCGCTTGATACGCCCGGCGGCTCCCCAGAGATAGGCGGCAGGCGCAAGCAGGCGAGGCATCAGGGATATGCCGCCATTTCGCGACTGTTGCCAGAAACGGGGCTCACGCATGGGCGACCGTTTCTTTCTGACGGGCTTGAGGGAGCAGCGCCAGCAGCGCTTCCGCCGTCGTCGAAGTCGCCTTGCTCGACTGGCCGACAATCCGGGCGGCAGCCTTTGCGCGGCGCTCCATCTCTGCGCCCTCGTCCAGCAGCGCACCGACAGCGCGGGCAAGTTCAGCCGTGTCGTTCACGCGGATCAGCGCATCGCCCGCAGCAAATTCGGCAAAGGCTTCCGTGAAATTGAAATCGCTGGGCCCCGCGATCAGGGCCGAGTGCAGATGCGCGGGCTCAAAAGGATTGTGTCCGCCAAGAGCCGGGAAGGTGCCGCCGATAAATACGATATCACTGAGGCGATAGAAGATACCCATCTCGCCAAGCGTATCGGCAAGATAGATGTCGGTATCCGCCACAATCGCCTCACCCTCGCTGCGCTGGCTGATCTTGAAACGACGTGACTTCAACTCTTCGGCGATCTCGCCACCGCGCGCGGGATGGCGCGGCACGATGATGGTGAGAAGATGATCGTGTTTGGCCGTGAGCGCAGCATGAACATCGGCGGCGATGATTTCTTCGCCCTCATGCGTATTGCTGGCGAGCCAGACGGGGCGACCATCGATGCTCTTGAGAAGTGCGTTTACTTCCGCTTCGTCCGCTGTAAGCGGCTCAGCATCATGTTTGAGATT
>Ga0098044_1000639_pt1 | contig 18475 bp, 26 predicted proteins | sample 10_taG_FD_75053 | JGI IMG/M metagenome (GOLD analysis project Ga0098044, IMG submission 75053) | Marine viral communities from the Subarctic Pacific Ocean - 10_ETSP_OMZ_AT15264 metaG | ecosystem: Environmental > Aquatic > Marine > Oceanic | place: Pacific Ocean | collected 2015-01-16 | reverse complement strand
TGTTCCTTCATTTTGGTTTTCCTTCCCATTGGAATCTCGTTGTATAGTTTTCTCCCCAATCCTGCTCCTGCCTTGGCAGCAACGCCAGCTACTCCGGGAACTCTCCCTGCTCGGATTCTCTTTTTAAATTTTTCTGTATCAGCCATATCTATTAGTCATTTGGTAAAGATAGACTCAATTATAGTCCGACTCAACCACTCGTTTCTTAACCTCTTCATACAAATCGCCCTCATTTTGAAGTTCGCAGGCCATTGCGGCGGATATAACATCATCATCGTGGTTGCCAGCAGACGCTTGAGGCTTCCCCGTTTTATCTCTCACGAAGGTTTGAAGCTGAGATGAAAGCTGAGGACAAGGTATAACAACTCCCTCTTCTTTGGCTCTAATGGCATCCGCCAGCGCACTTATTATAACCTCCCTACTTTTCTGGTCGGTTGACCAACCAATTTTCCTGAGTGTATTTCCAGTAATCGTATCATAAACCCTCCTCCTCCAGAGCCTCACTCCAGCGTCCTTAAGCGGACTTACCCACGCCAACCCTGAATTATTAATCTCTAGAACGACTATGCATTCCCCTGCCCACTTACTTAATAGGGCGGTTTTCACGCAACCTGGAGTAGGGTCATCTTGGTTATCAGGCATTGCTCTAGCAATAAGCTTTAAGGGATGCATCACTCCTTGTTTGTCCTTGTGAGGCCCACGCCATAGCATAATAGAGTTTCTATCCTGTTTATTATTCCCTGAAGTGACCTCCTTCCCTGTCATTGAATCTACGGTGATAAGATACCGCTTACCATATTCAGGAGATTCATCCCACATCTGAAACTCGGCTTCGCTCTTGGCGCATTCCTCAAAGGTTATCTTCCCCTCCTTTTCAGTGAGCCTGCCATTTTTTCTTTTGGGTGACGAGATTCTCACGTTGCTCGACACATGAATAAGACCCTCCATGTCAAATCGAGGAGAACCAGATACAAGGAAACACCTTTCTTCACTCTCCAAAAACTCCTGCTGAAATATTTCTTCTGACCCTCCAAGCTTCCCATCAATGGTTGTCCTCCTCCATTTAAGCCTTTCGGCGGTGATTTTATCCTCTCCCTGCTCCGCTATGACTCGCTTTTCCTCCATGGTTAGGGATCCTAGTATATTCTCAAACTCACCCTGACTATGAACCTTCATCTGGTATTCAGGAACATCATACCATCCCGTCACAATCTTCACCATTCCGTTGCCTCTCTTTCCTTCTTGCCACTCACTAAGGGTCACCGCCCCCTCCTGAGCGCCCTCGCTGGAGGCATCAGGATCCCCAGTTATGAGTTTTGAGAAATAATTAACCCCATCGGGCGTGGATTCATCCATTCCTAGCGTTCCGGGAGCATCTGCCAAGCCAGCCTTAAGCTGAGGCATAATAACGCTTGCGTCTTTAGCGGCTCCCTGTTTTCCGAATTTAGCCGTCTCACTACTGCCCACAATAGTCCAAGTTCCTCCGACTCCGGGAGCTTTGGATTCCGCTGAAGAGGTATATCGAACTGATCTATTGCTGGCCTCAGCTCTCCGATCAAACAAATCAAACTCATTACCCCATGGAAAAGGATCAAACTCTGCATAAGTGCTGATCATGTTTCGGTGATAGGCGTTTGTCGCATTTGTATCCGTCACCCAGATAGCTCTGGTTAGTCTTGTTCTTAGCCACCAGTAGACAATCCAATTCAGGACGGTTGAGCTTCCTGCCTGCCGGGGCTTGAGGACAAGCATCCTCAAAGGGAGGTTATTGTCCGTGAAATATAAAACCGTCTCAAATATCTTTTCTTGAAGGTAGGTAGGGTCAGGCGAAATAATGCTTCCATTTTTATCAACAATCTTTGCCAGTGTTTTAAACCCGCTTCTGAAGCCATTTATAGAAAACGCAGCTTTGCCTTTATCCGTAATGACTCTCCCTGTCGTTTTAGTGCTTTTAGTAGCCATAATCATTCATAAAATAAAGGTTGAGTCTTGATTTGCACGAGTTTATTTTTAGCTTATGTTAACTAACGACTCTGCGGGAGCAGAAAAAAGCAGTGAATCGGCGGGAGCTGAATCAAAACAAGACATAGATGTTCAGGTAAACGAGGATGGCTCGGTGAATTTATTTGATGCGGGAGCATCAGAAGAAGCCCAGACCAGCTCTGATCAACCTGACGAGAATGGAGAATTAGATTCCCGAACTCAGGGAATACTAGATTCCGGTAGAACACGAATCAAGAATCTACCTGAAGCCGACCGTTTGGTGGTCGCCTACGCATCAGCGCACAATATAAGTTTGTCAGACGCGCAATCGCAGTTAGGAGGCAACCAGCAACAGCATCAGGAGGAATCTGTTCAGGATGCCCCAGCCAGCGGTGCAGAGCAGGCCATTGAGGGTATCAATACACAAATCACTGACATCGACAAACAAATCAGTGAATTGCGAGCAGAAGGTGAACTTGAGCAGGCAGACGCATTACTGCAACAGCGTTTTGATCTGCAAGAGCAACGCATCAACGCTCAGATGGACATTCGTGAAGCCCAACAAACTGCCACGGCTGAAGAACAGCAACAGTTTACAAACAGTTGGGACAGTGCCGCTGATAAGGCACTCGACCTCTACCCTGATCTTTCGGACGAGAATAGTGAACTGTTCAACTTGGTTCAGACTAAGTATGATGCACTTAAAGCCTCTAACGATCCTTCTCTACAAAACGCCGATTGGCCGTTTCAGGCCGCAGCAGTAGCAGCAGCAGAGCTTGGTTTAACAAGCACAAATGCCCAGCCTTCACAGCAACCTGATAACCCTTTCGGTAATCGCAAACGTCCTACTAACGCAACTCCTACGAGTGGTAGCCGCACTGCAAGTGGCGCTCCTCCAATGGATGCGGGGGCGCTTGATTTTTCTAAAATGAGTGCAGACCAAGGCCAAGAACTTCTTAAGAAGATAGGTCGAGGCTTGCACACCGACTAATTACAGCCGTTAGAGCATTGACCATCAGTCATTGTCTAGGGGCTGAAACTACAACCCAAACATAAAAAATAAAAGACAATGGCTGATATTAGCCCAACAACTACAACTAACACATTTGCTGATGTAGCAAATGCTAGAGCGAAGGTCTGGAAGGAAACTTTCAAGAAATTCGCCTCAACGGCTGACGTTCTTTCCCCCCTTGAGGGGCCAGAAGGATCGGGAGCCTCTATTGCTGTCCGCAACGACATTAAAGGTCGGCGCGGTGATCGTATCGAGTTTACTGCAAGTTCCGAATTAGGAGGTTTTGGTCAACTTGGTGAAAGTACACTTAAAGGTAACGAGGAAGACCTCAAGTTTTCAGGTACAACTGCTATTCTTGAGTTCAAGCGTCACGCAACTGCTCTTACCTCAAGCTTGAAGAAGAAGATGGCCGGAGGTCACACTCTTGAGTCACTTGCCGCAGAGGTTCTTGGTAACCACTTCGGACAGTGGAAGCAGAGAGATGCTCTTCGCAGGCTCATTGACGGAGTCAGAGGAGTCGGAACGGCCGCTATAGATGACGATGTAGCAATACCTAGCGGTGGTGTCTTCGGTGGTGATGCAGGCAATCTCAATGCCCTACACGCAACCAATGATGTGTTGAGCGCTGATTCAATCGTTGATTTAACGACTCAAGCCGCATGGTTAGGCGTTGAGCCTGCTAGAATTAGCCGTAATGGCTATCCTTCTTCGCAGGACACATACCACCACTGCTTGCTTGCTGATAACCAAATGCTAAGACCTTTACTTAAGACAACTGGTTACCAAACCCAAATAAGTAATGCTGATTTAAGGGGGGCTACAAACCCACTCTTCACAGGTGACCTTAAGGAGTTTGACGGAACTAAGATTCTCAACATCAGAGGAACTTACGGTGATTTGAACGGGCCTATCGGTTCACCTCTTACACCTGTCGCAAGAATCAAAGCACTTGCTTCACCAGCAGATGGAGAATACCTCTGCGGAGCGCAGTCTGATAGAAGTGTTGCTGACGCAAGTGGTGGAACTGGTGATCCAGATTACTTTACTGACTTCCCTGGACATCAGTACAAGTACACTGAAGCTGATACGTTCACCCATGACGATAACGTCTACTACGCAAAGGTGGTCAACCCTGATGGAACATCAGGTGTCATAAGTTACCAGAACTCTGGTGCAACTTTATCATCAACAGGTGATGGCAATCATGGTACACACATTAAGATTGCTGGTGTAGAATCAGGTAGCACATGGACAGGCGGCAACGCCGTTGATGGAGCGCTCGTATTCCCATGTACAGCAGGTGGTGTTGTCTATGGATACACAATCCTCATGGGAGCTGATGCCGTTATTCGTGCATACGGTGAAGACATGAGAATGACTGATGACAAGGATGACTATGGCTTTAAGCATGGCATCGGCTATCAGGCTATGTATGGTGACAGCGTTTGGAAAGACCGTAATGACCGAGTTCGTAACTACGTTCTTGGTGTTTACTCCTACAATCCAATCGGAGCATAAACAATAATTCCCTAGTGCCAATGGTGGGGGTGGTCTTCGGACTGCTCCTGCCTCGGTGCTATTGGGATACAAATAAAGAAAGGCACTAGAGAATGACTTCAAAAAAAAGCACTAAAAAGACAACCAAGAAGGTTGAATACAAAAGGAATAAAAATTTAGAGGTAGCAAAAATAATTGTTGCCGTTCAGGGAACTTATCGAACCCCAATACCTTGGAATGGAGTTAAAGGTAAAATGTTTAGCTTTACTCACGATCCAATAATAAAAAAGCACACAGTAGAATTTGATTCCATTGAGGATTATGAAGCTAATAGGGAACAGTTAATTCATAATTCTCGCGGTCAAATGATTGGAACTGAGGGCTTTCAGGTACACATTATTACTGTTGCTCAACAGGAGGAAATTGATAAGAAGCGTAAGCTTCACGATAAGAAAATGGCTGAAAGACAAAAGCAGGCAGCTAAAGCTCAGGAGGAAGTTCAGGAGGAAGTGGATGAAGCAGAGAAACAGCTTGAGGAGGCCCGTGAGAAACTAGGCGCGGTACAACTCAAATCAACCAGTCTTAATATCGGATGAGAAGATACGAAGTAGCTCAGAGAATGTGGGACTTTATAAGTTCTTCTCCTCCTACCGCTGTTGCAGAGGGAACCTATTTCAACAATGGAGGCCACAACGCAGAGGTCAGATCCGTTGCTGAAGCCTGCAATGCCGCTATTCAGGAGATTACCCACTACGCTCCCAGAGACTTCTGGAAAGAAACTCGCTCCGCTATTCTTCGGCCCCCGGAGAGTGCCGTCATTGATGTGACGGAGGATTCCAAAACTTTCACTAAGCTACGAGGAGGCGCAATTTTTAGCGTAACCACGGACAGCTCAAGTAACATTACAGCCACCGCTCATCCAATGTCCGTTGGAGACAGGATCCGTTTCACGGAAGGAACACCACCTACCCTGGAAGGGAAAGGCACTTATTATGTAACAACAACTACGGCCAACACTTTTAAAGTTTCGGCCACTAGAGGAGGGTCAACAGTGACTAATACTGGATCAGCTAGTTTCTCCGCTTACAAAGCACTTCCTGAAATTCCCGAAGGATGCTCTATTGAGATAGCTGGAGAGGAGGAGGTATTAAGAATTAATTCCGCCACTGAGGAAGGATCAAAAACCTGCACTACGGCAAGCACTAATAATATAACCCTGACTGATATTAACGACATTGATTCGTGGCAATGGGATCTAACAGAGGGTGACACAGTAAGATTTTCGGGGACCGCTCCCACTAACTTTAACACCACTACTACCTATTATGTAATATCCAGAGTAAAATCAGGAACTTATCCCCACACTCACTCAATAGTAATTCAGTTATCTGGATCAGAGGGAGGGGGATCCATTGCCGCAGGCAACACGGGATCATTTAAAATTTATAGGTATGCCGAGAATGAGGATATTAAAGGCACTCTCACTGAGGAATACTTGGGAACCACTGGAACCAAAACCTGCACTGTTTACTACGATGCCGTAAAACTTAACAGCAAAGTAATTCATGTGCTTGGTAGCGTTACCGTGGATGATGAGAGTGTATTAACCCCTTTAATGAATGATGATCAGTCCTCCAGAATGCACAGGGACAGGCTCGATCAAAGCGAAAGGTTTGGCGAATACGGATCAGGATGGGAATTACCCAGTGAGTTGCAGGACAAAAAAGGAACACCCTCATACTATTTTCTGGATTCAGAACATGATCCCATAACGCTAAAACAAAATTACTTCCTAAGAGTCAGGCCATTCCCTGAGAAAAAAGCCAGACTTAGATTTAATGCTTCAATTTTACCGGACAGGTGGAGCGAGGCGGATGTTAGCCTTAACTCACACCTATGGGATTATGATGGGACCAGGCACACAGGTTGCCCGGCAGGATATGAGGAGACTGTTTTGATGCCATTTATTTATAAGAACTTCGTAAAGTTCATAGGATTCGATGTATTGCCTTCTGAGGGATCCCTCCAGAGCGGTAACATCCTCTTGCAGATCGATGAGGATTATCGCCAAGCGATTGAGATATTAAAGGAACTGGAACCCCAAGTGGAGCGTCAGGCCGTTTATGGTGTGGCTTGGTAAGCTATGCCAGCATACGGAGTAGCATCAACTGGGTTACCTGACACTTATTCTACAGGATCAGGTCAAACCGATTCAACGGTCATAGATAGGGGTTCTAAATATCCCGTTTATCGAATTTTTTTTAAAACATCTGATACCCCTGTAGATATAATGACCTCCAGCGTTTGGGCTTTATGTAGACATAAAGGATTTAGAGCGGGACTGGGGGCAGAAAAGGGATACTACCAAAAGGCAGGCCACATGACGAGCTTGCATTTTGCTGGCAACCGTCATCCTTGGAATAATATTATTGTTCCAAACAATACCGTGAACCTAGAGGATGCTAGTGCCTCTCAAATTTCAAATAGTCTATCAAATCTTTCTGAGAATTATATGCCTATAGAAAATATAGCGGCTGTTTTCCATCGCAATATAACGGTTGGGAAAACATTCAATTATGGATCAACAGGGGATGCCACTCAAATACCAACCATTAAAAATAGCAACGCATACAGAGTTACCTTAAAGGGAGGTAGTGGATCCTCTTTTGAGGTTAAGGCAGGGGGTTGGGTGGTAACAAGACAACCTACAGTGAGGATGGTGAAGCCTGAAGGTAATTTTAATACTGTAGATAGGATCATTAGACCAGAATCACCCCTTGTTTATTTTTATTCTTATGGAGGCCAATACTACACGGGTGATGATGTTAGTGGAGCCAAAACGTCTGATGGTACTTACCCGGCCAACACTACTTCATTTGAATATGCGTTAAGATCCGGGTTAGCAGGTACAAGGATTGGACACTGGAATGGAAGTTTAGAGGTTGATGGGGTAACTGGGAACTACAGCTATGCCATTCAAGATGATGAAGTATATGGGACTCCCATAAGCCTAGACACTGGGGGTACTTATTTGCCCTTGGAAAATGTGGCATCAATAACACAACTAAATAGCGGTAACTCTTCCATAGCTCCCACAGACACAACATGGTCGGGAAGTGCTAGTAATTTGCCTCCCAAGTACTCTCTAGTGAGAGATGCCTCAAATAATAGCACCCCTCAATTTGAGGGTGGTAATTATAAGGATATATATCAACCAGCATCCGCTGGAAGTTCCATAATACTGGAAACTATTTAGGTCACCGTATAGATAGGATTGAGGGGAAGGTAGTTAACTTTAGGCCCAACCCTTCCGGTGAATTTAAGTTTATCCACACACTCAGCTTCGGCTATCGGCCATTGCCAAGTTCCTCCCGGCGGAGGGCAGGCTATCTCAGGATCTTTCTCGGCCAGCTCAACAATATTGTCAGCAGAAAGAGTCTGACCAGATTGAAGCTCTGAAATAAAATGAAATGCGTTTTCTTTCCAGACTTCCGTGTGGAAAAAATTTTCGGGTTCTTTTGTATCCATAAAGCGCTTAGTGTTAATATCTTATCACTTCCTCTTTAACCGACCTTGAACTCAAGGTTTTATAAGTGATTGACACATAGATGATACATCGCTATTTATTTTGCACAACCTTAATAAAAAAAATAATGAAACTATCTATTAACGAAAGTATTGAGTGGCTAAACGCCAATACGGTGGAGAACTTCTCTAGGTCTAAGTTTTACAGGCTTAGGAAAAAGAAGATTTTTGAGGGATTCTGGAGGCCCGTCCCGACCGCTCGGTGGAACAATTACTTTACTTACCTTAGCCTAAAAAAGGGGTGTAGGGAACTGGGCATAGCCTACCAAAAACCAACTAGGAAAAATAAACGAGGAAAAAGAAAGTAGAAAGGAACTCAAATGGCACAAGAAATTAGCTCGAAAACTATGAAAAAATGGAGGCTCGACCTTCACAAATCAATCAGAATATCCAGTTTATGGTGGAAATTAATGCTGGCAACAGCGCTTGTTGGGGTCGCTTTATTTGCTACCCACAACTTTTGCGCCTCGGCATATTGCTTCATTACTGCTGGCATCTTTGAAATTTTATCAATGAGAGCCGCTAACAGAGCCTTACAAATCGAAAAGCTTCAGCTCCGAGTTGTTAACGATCACCTTATGGAAAGGTTCGAGGATGGATCCAATTAAGCGAGTCCTGAAAAGAGTTCCAAAGAAAAACAAATACAGGGCTAAAAAGGCGGGATCACTCCTGTTTGAGGGCCGTATGTTTGACTCAAAGGCCGAAAGGGACAGGGCTGAACAGCTCAAGGTCATGGAAAAGGATGGGGATATACAGGATTTAGAACTACAACCTCAGACCTCACTAACTCGTGCCGAGATTGGGTACAAGCCAGACTTTGCCTATACCGAAAACGGTGTGCGGATCTACGAGGATGTTAAGGGAGTTGAAACAGAGGGGTTCAGAATCAAGGCTAGGCTCTGGAAGAAATACGGCGAAGGCCCATTAAGAATAACAAAAAGAAAGGGAACAAAATCTCCCTTCACAATTACAAAAACGATATATGTGGATTAAGGTTAGAAACGAGCTAAGACATTCCCCAAAGCTAATTGCAATATCGATACGCACTGGCGTATCACCCCTTGAAGCATTAGGTGCAGTCGTTAATGCATGGATGATTGCAGACGCTCACGGTGAGTCAAATGGGTTCATTCCTTTTGCAACTTTTGAGTCATTAGACACACAAATAGGGTTAATAGGACTATGCAATGCAATGGAGGAGGTTGGTTGGCTCAAACTGGTGCAGAAAATTGATGCAGAAAAAGCTATTGCTAAATCTAAAGCTCTTAAACAAGCGAGAGAACTCGATGATAATGAAGCAGGTATGATTGCGAGGCAATGGTCTACAGGGGGGGTAATTTTTCCAGAATACTTAGAGCATAATGGCTCCACGGAGAAAGAAAGGTGTCAAAACGCAAAGCGTAATCAGAAGTCACGAAACAAGAAAAAGAAAGCAAAATCCCAAGGAAATAAGAAAAATGGCAAAAGCGATACGCCCAACAGTAACGCAAGCGTAACCAGAGAAGAGAAGAGAAGAATAGAAATTATATATAAAGAATATCCAAGGAAGAGAGCAAAGGCACAAGCCCTAAAAGCAATTACTAAAGCTCTTCAGAAAGAAAGTTACGAACTCCTACTTGAGAAAACAAAAGCCTTCGCACAACAGAGAAAAGGTAAGGATCCAGAATTTACCCCCTACCCTGCCACATGGTTTAATCGTGAACATTACCACGATGAACCTGAAGAAAATAAAAAACCCGAACCTAAACTCCCAACCCTAAATATCAACGAACATGACTGGAATTAACATTCAAGACGAAGCTCAAAACTCAGCAGAGTTAAAAGTATTAGGTTGTTTCACTTCAGCCAATGGCTCAAAGGCAATTTCCAAAGCTCTGAACTATGTACCAAACGGATCCTTTTTCCTGAACCCTCACAGGGGTAAGCTTTACGATTTGATTCTTGAGCTGTATCAGGAGGGTTCACCTCTCAGCCTTTCATCATTAGGAATTAAACTTGGCGACCAACTTCAAAGCCTTCCATCCGCATCATGGGCAGAAGTGATGGATGCAACCGATGAGGCTGAAGAGGCATCAGACCATATTGAATGGTATGCAAAAAAAGTAGCTGACCAACATTTTCACCGCAAAACCCAGAAAAAACTTCAAGACCTTAGCGAGGATGTACAAAGAGGATCTATTGATCTGGATCAGGTTGAGGAGGGTATTCTTTCATTAAAAGAATTAAAAGTTCACCATCAAAACCAGACTAAAAATATAGGCATCGTTCTCAATGAACTGCTACAGAATCAGATTGAGAACCATAAGAATCCCGGCATCAAGGGGGCGCAGACGGGCTTTAAAAATTTAGATGGATATCTTGGAGGACTTCAGGAACAGGCATTTATTGTTCTTGGAGCTAGGCCGTCAGCAGGGAAAACAGCCCTCGCTTGTAATTTATTAAGAGGACTCGCAGAGAATAATCACAAGTCTTTGTTTATCTCATTAGAGATGACCAGCATCCAAGTGAGTACCAGACTCATTGCTGAAATGGCAAGGACTAGTTTTAAAGTGGCAGGCTATGAGCAACTACCTAACACCTCAACTCAGGCAAGAATAAACAATTCTATGCAACAAATGAAGAGATGGCCTATTCAAATTTACGACCCTCCGACCCAAACTATTTCCCAAGTATGCTCAAAAATCAGAGAGGCAGGCCGTCAAGGGGTGGAGGTTGTGATAATTGATTACATTGGACTTATTAGACCAGAAACAAAAGAGCAGAGGGGAAGCCGATATTTACTCATTACAGAATGTTCCGCAAAACTAAAGGCCGCCGCAAGAGCCGCCAACGTGGCAGTTGTCTGCCTTTGCCAGTTGAGAAGAGAGTCTGAGAAAAGTGACAAACCAAAGATGAGCGACCTTAGAGAGTCAGGGCAACTTGAGCAGGACGCTGACGCTATCATTCTAATCCACCGACCTGAAAGGGATGATCAGCTTGACCATGAGGACGCTCAATTAATTCTATCTAAAAACAGGAATGGCCCAACAGGCGCAATCGATATAACCTTCACAAGACAAACAATGACCTTCTCAGAAGGAAAAATGTAATGACTAAAAATTTTCACACTAAATATTCAAAACGAAAGCACCGGAAAAACCTCCGGCGAAAAGAAAAAAACTGGAAGATTAAAAAAACGCTTCAGGAAATGAAGGCTATTTTAAAAAAGGGACTATGACCTTAGACGAGTTTGCAGAGATTAACCCTGAAGCATTGCAGGCAGATGGCTGGGAAGATGCGTTTATTGGCTATGTTGAAAGAGCCAACCAGCCTCCCACGGCTTGCTACGACAAGCAGAAGATTATCGATATGGCAGTTAAGGATGGAGTAAGCAAAGAGCAGGCGGTGGAATACTTTGAGCATAATATTAACGGAGCCTATGTAGGCAAATACACCCCATTTTATATCACGACATGAAAGGAATTGTTTCAATATTTTCAGGGGCTTTTTTGCTCGTAATTATTTTTATTCTCCAGCCCAAGGATCTGCCAGCAGACGACCATGACGAAGGTGAGATTGATGACGGGGCGTTAATCATTTACCCCCCTCCAACTCCCGAACTGCACACGATCCGCTTCGGCAAAGAAATAATCATTGAGTTCCTTTCCGACTCGAACAATCCAAACGACCTGATGCACCCCGATCCCGAACAACGGAAACTTCGGCCAATTTGGTATATTTTTGAGGCACTTGATCCTAATAAATATGGCCCAAATTCACCGGGATGGGTGAGGCCGTTTTTCCCGTTAATGGATTCTCAATTTAATGAACTAATCACAATCCAAACCAACACCGATTTTGCCCCAACCGGACTCATAAGAATAATAGCAATGTGGGGAGCGTAAAAATGAGCAAGGTAATAATTAGACTTAATCAGACTGAGAGGGAGATATGTGCAAAGGTAGGAATGCGCCGACAGCTAACCAACCGAGCAATGGGAACTGTTAACCAGAAGGTTCACACAAAGGATTCTTTTGAAGTTGATCGTGATGGTTTTGCTGGTGAGCTTGCCTTCTGTAAAATATTCAAACTGTATCCAGACTTTGGAAATACGAGAGCTGATGCTGATGTGTTCCATCCCGAACTTAAATGGGTGGATGTTAAAACCGCACCTGAAGCACATCACAACCTTCTGGTGAGACAACCCAAGGCTGATCACCCAGCAGACACCTATGCCCTCATGCTTGGAAAATGGGAAACTGGAGTATTCAGTTATGTTGGTTATGCGACCAAGGCGATGGTTTTCAGAGAAGATAACTTGATAGACCCCGGCTTTGGGATCTGCCACATGATTAAAAGAAAGGATTTAATAGAGCCATGAGCAACACCCACATAATGGTAGACATCGAAACGCTAGGAACATCGCCAAGGTCGGTAATTTTTTCGGTAGGAGCTATAAAAATAAAGGATGCGAAAATAGCAGGAGAGTTTTTAGGCAACCCATCGATTGAGTCGTCTTTAGACTCAGGATTTAAAATTGAGGCTAAGACATTAAAATGGTGGATGACCCAGAGTGATGAGGCTCGCCTTCAATTTAACCAGAGTACAGGCTCGTTAAGGGAAACTCTTCGTGACTTCACTTACTGGGCTGGCCCCAGCAAGAGCCTTTATCTCTGGGGCAACGGTGCAGACTTTGATAACACCCACCTCGCTGAGGCATACAAGGCTTGCAAGATGGACGTTCCATGGAATTTCTGGAATAGCAGGTGTTTCCGCACCCTGAAAGGATTGTTCCCCGATAGTAAAATACCTCTCAAGGTAGGCACTAAGCACCACGCTTTAAATGACGCTTTAGCACAGGCCCATCATCTGATCCAGATTTTTAAGGATAATGAACTGTCCTACTGATCGAATCCCTATCTGGGTTTTTATAGGATTAATAGTTATACTGGTAGCTCTTATACTGTTTTAACCAGCCCATCTTTTTTGTTGACCCATGTGTCACGATGTGTCATTAGTTATTTACTAACTTAAAATAACTAACATGGTAACTCTAAATACACTAAATAAAGCATTCGCCAGCTTAGGCATAGAACTAGTCTGGGGAAATTACGGAAGCACGAGATATTTTTATTTCTTAATCTCAGACATTAATCAGTGTCCACTTCAATTCTCAAAACATGAGAAATTTGGAACAGGCTATCAACTACAGGAGTCATTTGGATATGGCTATCCCCTCAATCACATGACTGCGACACAGTGGCTTGAAGAGGCGGTGAGTCAGATTGAGGCTACTTACGAGGACATTGATAGGGGTGACAACAAGTTCACCGCTTGGGAGTCGATGGTAATGAGGATGGTTCTTCACGACAAATTGTCAAAGAACTACGAGGTTGAGAAAACTTGGAAAGTAAAGGAGGTAGCGTAAGATGGATATTTGCAGAAGAGATAAAATAGAGAAGCTCAGAAACGCTCGGTTGACGGCAAAGCTGGAAATACAGCACACCAAGGTATTTGAAGGTGAATGTCTTGAATCAGCCCTAACTTACGATGATCTGCTCAAGGATCAGAAGAACGTCATCCGCAGATGCACCAAGGAATTAAAGGAACTGAGTCAGGATATAACAGGATGGTGGATAGATACAAAGACCGACCAGTGGCTAAAGGACAAGAAAGTTTCCGGCGAGCCAGCCTTCAGAAGTGCAGGGCTTTACAATACGCTTGAGGATTACGAGGACGCTCTCATAAAGAAAGCGGAGTGGCATATAGAGAACGGAGGCCCAATGAACAATAATCATAAGTATGATGCCTTTATCATATCTATAGACAGGATTCACAATGATAGAAGCCGAGAGGCTCTTTCAACCTTAACCATAGGAGATATGTGGGATGACCCAAACTGGGGAGGAGGAGCATAAGATGGATACACCAAAAGAATTTTTAGGCGTAGTCAGAAAGGCTTATCCAAAAGCTGAGAGAATCTATCTGTCAGGATTTAGGTGGGGTAACCCAAGCGAATACCATCCTACTGCTGGCAAAGATATAATTACCAAAAGCACCCTCATGGATCTGGATGGTAATATTAAAAAGTTCACATGGCTGAACACTTGCTTTACATGGTTCCCTGATGCAAAAGGCGCTGAGAAGTGCTTACAGGAGATGTTTGGCGAGGACATGGCAATCTCCTTGCCCTTGCTGTCTTACTTATACAAGCGTGGCGTGTCCAGAATCCGTATTCTGGTAGAGGGTGATGGTCAAGAGTTGGCAAGTCAGTCAAACTACGGTCTTAGTGAGTTCGGCTTCCACTATGATGGCAACACCCCTAAAGAGCGCAATGGGATTATTTAGTTGACCATGTGTCACGATGTGTCATAATGATGCCAACTTAAAATAACTAACATGACTAAAATTACTTCCCAATACGTTATCGACCGCAAATATCAGGTCGCTGACCCTCACAATCGAGGCACTGTTTTCGATTTAAATTCAGAGCGGTACGAGCGAGCTAAAGAAAGAAAAAACCCAGCCATTGCTCACCATGAAGCCTGCATCCTCATCACGGATTGGAACGATGAGTTTAAGGCTACTTCTAATGACAGAGAATTTGGATTAGACCGCATCTACGGCAAAGACCTGTTACTTAAAAAAATTGCCCTCTACATGAAATATAATGACACGGGCAAATGGGTGCAGATGACAAACTACAAAGAGCCATGGGATCTTTTAGCGGATCTTATTACCTTCGAGTCTGGTATGCGTATGATCACCCCGAATTATTTCACAAACAATAAAGGAGGCAAGTAAGATGGAAAAAAGAAAGTATAAACATATAGGTGAAGTCCGAGAGGGCGACCTGATCGTGCTGGATGATTTGGACTTGCTCCCCAGCCCAACCCCATGCGCCCTTAGTGGGAAAGTGGACGAATTAGCGTTCGAGGGATTTTATATTCAACTGGAGGACTTGCCATGGCAGTCAAAGGGTTCTGGGCATAACATCTGGATTCACGACATTAACAGCGTCAGCTTCATTGGCCGTTCAAAAGCACCAGTAAAGGAGGAGGCATAAGATGGAAACAACAGAAAAAATTCACCCTTTTGAAAAGTCGGGAATGGGCGTAGGCCCGTTCGAGTTTGTAGGATGCATCTCCATACCCTCTCAGAACCTCGCTGGTCACAATCCAAGCGCTTACAACAAAGCGATGGAGATGGCGCATCAGGAGGCATCAGTACACGACCTTAGATTAGGAAGCTGTTACCATTGCGGTATGGGCATCCTTCACCACTGCATTATCAAGGACAAAGAGGGTAAGGAATTTGCAGTCGGCAATATTTGTGTGCAAAAGACTGGTGACCATTACCTCGGCAATAAAACCAAAATCGCCGCAAGAAAAATGGCCTCTGAGGTTAGAGAGCTTAACAAGCAGATCAAGCATGAGAAGTGGCTCGCATCCCCCTCTGAAAAAGATCCCTCACTTACCAATCAGGAAGCGATGGACAAGAAGAGGGATCAGAACATAGAAAGGTATAAGATCGAGGCCAAGCTGGCGAAGGAAAGATACGAGGCTACTTTCCAAAAGGAAATGGAAACATGGGGCTTCTGGGTTGAGGCAGTATGGGGAACAACTGATCTAGAAACTCTAAAGAAGAGGATTGACAGGTCTTACTCAGGATTCACTACAAGCATTACAGAGGATATGATGAGGGGAGGAGAAGTGAAGGACAGGGCTTGGGACATTTGCGCCGACATCTACGCTAAGACTTTCGGCAATCGCAACACCAAAGCCTATAAGGAGGCAGACGGTGAGTATTTCGATAGAGTTCATCACCTCCGTGACTAGTTGCACCTTAATATTATTTATGACACTAGAAGAATATATTGAAGCCAACGGATTCATTCACAAATCCGAAGACTACTACGAAGATGTTGGAGGCCACATCTGGCACGTTTCCAACATCACAACTGAAATGGAATCCGAACACCCAGAAACAAAAGATGAGTAAAGACATTACACCAAAGCAGGGATACTTGCGATCCCACGCTGGAAGACTCCACATGGAGGAAATTTTAAAGGTCTTAGAAAAGACCAGAGAGTTACTCGAAGGAAGCCTTAAGGATATGGACGAGCGGATAATGGAAGCAGTCAAAGACCGCAAAGAATTTGAGGAGCTGGAAGAGAAGTTCCTTCAGCAAATAAATCCCATTAAACCTTGGTACGGATAGACAATGACCGATTCAAAGATCATGTTAGGAGATTGCAGGACTGAGCTAGACCTATTGGAGGAAGGGTCGGTTCAGTCTTGCATAACCTCTCCTCCCTACTGGGGGCTTCGAGACTACGGTACAGCCACTTGGGTTGGAGGTGATTCTAATTGCAGTCACCGGAGAGAATCAAAGAAGTCCGATAAAACAATAACTGGTCATAAAAACTTCGATCAGATGAATGGCGTAGGCGATGCAATCTATAAAGAAGAATGCCCTAGGTGTGGAGCAATCCGTGAAGATGATCAGCTTGGGCTGGAATCCTCACCGGAAAAATATGTCGCCAGCATGGTGGATGTATTCAGAGCCGTTAAGAGGGTCTTAAAGGACGATGGAACGCTTTGGCTTAATTTGGGTGACTCTTACTGCGGAACAGGCCACAAGGGCGACCACAAGGATCCTAAGCACAAAGAAGGCAGAAACTCACAGGCCCATGCCATCAATAATAAGATTGAAGGGTTAAAATCAAAAGACCTTGTCGGCATCCCTTGGAGAGTTGCCTTCGCACTGCAGGCAGATGGTTGGTATTTGAGGCAGGACATAATCTGGAACAAGCCTAACCCAATGCCAGAAAGTGTCACCGATAGATGCACCAAAGCGCATGAATATATATTTCTGATGAGCAAAAAAAAGAATTATTTTTGCAATATGGAAGCGATTAGGGAGCCAATCAAACACGGAACGACAGGACAGACATCCGTTCGTGAGTCTGGAGATTCCAGAACTAGGAATAAAAAACACTGGGGAATACCACATGAACCTAAAAACGTCATACGGCAATACGAAGAAATAAAAGGAGCCAACAAAAGATCGATTTGGACTGTACCCACTCGGCCCTTTAAGGGAGCGCACTTTGCCACTTTTCCAAGAAAGCTCATTGAACCCTGTATTTTAGCAGGCTCAAAAGCAGGAGATACAATTCTTGACCCATTTACAGGCTCAGGAACTACAGGGCTAGTCTCAGTGGAGAATGGCAGGCACTTTCTAGGAGTAGAGCTTAATCCTGATTATAAAAAGCTCGCAGAACAAAGAATCAATACAGCCCAACCTATGTTATGGAATTAAAAGTACTTACAACTAAAGAAGAAAAGCCCAGCCTGAAGGAAGCTCAAGCCTCCGTAGGCGGACTGGTAGAACTCGTAAATCTCCCCAACGGTGACCAAATGCTCGTTAATGAAGAGGGGATAATGAAGGAATTACCAATTAACGATCCAGCCTCATCAGCATCAGGTCAGCGCATATTAGGTAATGCAATTATTTTAGTAGGTGATGCCCGATGGGATTAAAAACTTTCCCTATTCTTTAAGTCGATTGAGAATAGGGTTTTATTAGTGCTATATGTAGCATTGTATTGTGTGTAACGCCCTCTCCTAGGTAACTGGGAGGGGGTTTTTTGTGTGTTTATCCAGTGCAATCCAAGGGACGCAATCGTAATATGCCCTTTTTCAGATTCTAAAAGGGCAGGTTAACTAATTGATTAACTTTAGTTGACCTTTTGAGTCTATAAACGACAGTTAACTCCAGCGCCACTGGGGGCATAAGCTATGGCGTTAAAATCTATATACAAAAGATCGAGGAATCCTATGGGTAACATGGGGCCGTTACCTGCTGGCAACCCATCCATGTCACATAGGGGAAGCTCACGTTTTCCGAGGCCACGCTGGCGACCATTGGCTCCACAACCCCAACCCCACACGCCTTACAAAGCGGCCATTCCCGGCAGAAAGCTTAAAAGGCGTGGTGCGGCTGTCATTGATGCCAACCCGTACAGAACATCACTTAAGGCTCTTCAAAGAGGAACCAACGTCCCGATCAGATTGATTGGAGGAGAGGTACGAGGACATGGAGCATCAAAGCGGTCACGCCAAGAAAAGAGGGAGCAGGAACGAGCAAGGATGGAGCAGATAGCTTTAGATAATGCCGCTGGTGGAGGTGGAGGCGCTGGCGGAGGTGCTGGTGAAGGTAAGGGCAAGAAGGCTGGCGGAGGCGCTGGCGGAGGCAGTGGAAGCGGAGGTAAAAAGAAAGCTTTCGGCTGGTATAATCCAGATGATTTTAAACCATTTGATGAGGATGATAGTGATTTAGATTGGATTAAAGACCAGGCGGAAATGGCGAGGCCCGGAGGAAGCCGAGGCACGGACTTTCGAGAAAAGGAGGTA
>Ga0098044_1000633_pt1 | contig 18512 bp, 14 predicted proteins | sample 10_taG_FD_75053 | JGI IMG/M metagenome (GOLD analysis project Ga0098044, IMG submission 75053) | Marine viral communities from the Subarctic Pacific Ocean - 10_ETSP_OMZ_AT15264 metaG | ecosystem: Environmental > Aquatic > Marine > Oceanic | place: Pacific Ocean | collected 2015-01-16 | reverse complement strand
TAAAAAGTAAGGTAGCTACCTGCTGATCCGATTGAGTTTGAGAACCCATCGAACAACACAATTAGGTCGTCTTCAAGAAGCCTTCCTAAAGCACCACCCTGTACATCACCTACGTGAGAAAGAATGTCTTCGTTATTTTGTCTAGTCAACCTGTCAGAAACAAAAGTCATGATACCATGCTCAGAAGCAGTAATGCTTTGCACAGTAACTGAAAGTTGTTGAGGTGTATTTATGTCTACACCTTCCGTAAGAGCTGCAGCATCGTTTCTACCCCAAATAGGAATATTAACTTGTTTTGCACCCTTAGGAATGTCGTATCGAGAAACTAACTGGTTTGTAGGACCAGCAGGTTCTATATTAGCAATAGCCGAAGCTATGATAATTTTCGACATATCTGACAGCGATGAGCTTGACGATAATGTCAATCCTGTTGCCATTTTCTTTATCTCCTAAAGTTCTTTTTTGATTTTTCTGTAGTCACTAACAGAAACCTGCCCATTGGCAAATGCCGTTGATAAGTCACCTAAGCTCTTAAACGCTTTTCTAGGTTGCGTAGGAGCACCTTGTGTACTTGGTGGCACTTTTTGTGCTGCAGATTCTGATTGAACTACTTGTTTTTTGTCAGTTTGTGCTATTTGCTTTAAGTTAGAGTTGGCAAGGCGTACAGACTGAGAAAAACTCATACCCTGACCCCAGCCTTTCCAAACCTCTTTGTTATTTCTAACATCAAGGTCTTTTAAACCTAAAGTTATAGCTGTGTCCCTAACTGCAGATTCTAAGTCTTCAAGATTGTCAGGAGTTATACCAGAGCCTTGACTCTGAGGGTTGTCCATCTTCTCTATGAGTTGGTCAAGTTTAGCTTCTTTTGCTTCTCTTTCCCTATCTTGCATTTTTTGGTTCAAAACTTCTTTTTGGTCTTCATCAAGTATAGAAGAGAAGTCATTCATAAATTCACTTATTTGAGCCTTAGCTCCGTCCTGAATCTCCTGAACCTTTTGGTTAGTGTACTGTTGAGCACGACCTTGTGCGTTATCAAACGCACTCTTTCGTTCTTCTAGTACCCTATCCAGATCATCTTTTGTTAGGTAAGTAGGCTGTGGTTCTGCTTCTGCCTTAGCTTCTTGCTGCTCAACTGCCTGCTCTACTAAATCTGGTTGCTGTTCTTCAACAGCTACAGATTCTTCTTCAGAAACCTTAGTTTCTTCAGTTTGTTCAATATTATCTTTTTCTGTGGTCATAGCCGTAGCCTCCCAATCATTTACTATTTTTGATTATAATATTCATTTTATTGTCCTGCAACCCTCCACTCAGGAACATAGGTGTCCATTGCAGGTCTTTGGTTTAGTTCTTCCTCTCTATTCCTATTAGCATTATGTGCTAATGTTTCTACTCCACCAACCTGAAATCTATATAAAAATGCATCTAAAGCAATGCTTTCAGGGTTTCCAGGGATATTCCTCATTGATTTCCTAAGGTCTCCTACTTCATTTAATGCCTTAGAGAACCTTCTATTTGCATCTTCTATTTGCCTTTGTGTAATAATATTTGACTTTGACCAAGTATCATATAGGTCATCAAACTCACCTCTGTACTTATTTGTAAATATAGCATTGTGCGAACCTTCATAGTATTTAGTAAAGTATTTATTTACACCTGTATAATATTCAGAAACAACAGAATCAACACTAAATCTTTTTCCAAATAATAAATTCTTAGCATATTGTTCTAGTTCTACTGCATCTCCTCCCCATTCTGACAACAACTCTTGCAGTTCTTTATCCCTTCCTTTAAAGTCAAAAAATCCTACATGCTCCCATTTTGGATCAAAATATATATCAGAGTACCTATCTGCAAAAAAATCTTCTGGTCTTTCTAATTTGTTAAACCCATCAAAAGAATCATAATATGCTTCAATTAATGAATAATCTGGATTTAAAGAAGGATCAGTTAAAGAATCCATCAATGCTCCTCTTTCTGCACGTATTGACTTTTCTTCTGCAATAAGTTCTGCAGGAGACCCTATATGTGGTCTATCAAGTTCTGAATCCATAACACCTTGATTATAATATCCTACAACTTGCTTTACTTGCCCTTCATATAAATCGTCTATTTTATCTTTTTCTATTTGATAATCTTGCATTTTTATATCAAGTTCTCCACCACCTATAACTCTTCTTTTTTCTGCTATCTCTGCATCAAGTTCTTGTAATCTCTGCCAACTAGGATTAGCTTGGTTATTTTCCGTTACACTTCTTTTCTGAACATTATTTAAATCTCTCCACAATTCTCCATATTCTTTCATTGCAAACTCATCTCTGATTTCAGTTCTTTTTTCCCAAGGGGGCATTTCATAAGTTCTTAAACCTATAAATTCAAATGGTAGGGCACTAAAAGAATATCCAAGCCCATTAGCATAAAAGTTTTGCATCCAAAAAGGTGCTATATCTCCACCAACTCCATCGTCAAAGCCAAAGAAATCTGAACTATTAACTGACATTTCCTCTCCTAAAAAGTTTGCCCCCATACCTAAATTCCAAAATTGTGAACCAGCAGGTGAGCTTCTACCTCTTAACCATCTAATTGCTGGATTATTTGCTAACTTGCTTCTAATCCCTTGTTCATCAAATCCTGCTTGACCTCTTCCTGCTCCTGTAAGAAGCAATGGTGAATCAAGTACATCTCCTCTAAATGCAGGATCGCTAACAATTTGAGCCATTGCTTTAAAAGTAGAGTTCCAAAAAGAACCAAATCCAACCTTTGCTTCACCAATTTGCATAGTTAAGAAATCAGCTTTTGAAGGGTCTAAATGTAAATATTCCTCAAGAGGTTTTCCAAATGCTTGGGATTGTGCAACAGCAGTAGCAGTATGGAAACCTACTCCAGCCATTAGCATTCCGCTTAAGGCTTTATGTGCCTCTTGCCCTTTTAATCCCCCAGATAATACGCTTCCTAATAAACCTAAAGATGCTCTTGTGTATGCAGGAGAGAACAATAAGAATGCTCTTTCCATGTTAGCTTGCCTTCTTCCAATCATTGCTTGAGTATGGCTAAAAGCACCAGTCATTTGATTTACATACTCACCCAGTTCATCAAGTTGTTGGTTAATTTGACCTGCAGCATCGCCTGTAACCTGACCAGTCTTTAAATATATATCTTTAGCCTCATCTGACATATTGGCAATTATTTGTGATTCATGTGGTTCCCATAAACCAGTACGTATTCTATCCCCTAAATCCTCAAAACCTAATTGCAGCCTTTTAACTCCAGAGTCAAGTTTTCCAGCAATCCTTACTCCTTTTTGCTCATCACTAAATCCTATATTTTTTAAAGCCTTAGATGACCAACCACCTTTATCTATTGCCCTAAAATAATCTTGCCCTTGTGATGCCATAAGAACTCTTTTTCTATTCATTCTTTTTATAACGTCACCCTTTTCTGCAAAAAAGTTGATTCTTGCAACATCACCACCTACCTTAGGGTCAATTATTGTAGTAAGCATATTTTTTGTTGCTTTTGCCCATACTGCTGGATTCTTTACAAGCGTAGGCAAACCTTGCAATAACGGCGTACCTAAGTCAATACCAGTTTGAATTAGCCTTATGTTGTCTCCAACTTTACCTGTTGATTCAGCAAATTTATCAAATGTATTAGGTTTTGCTATACCTAAGGTATCTTCTATTTTTTGTGCTACTTTATCGTCAAATAGCAAATCCTTTAACACTGCAACAGATTGACCTTCTTGGCTTCCATTATGTGCTGCAACTTTTCTTAATCTATTTGCTTTTACTTCTCTTCCAAATATTCCTGTTTTAATGTCATATTCTTCTCGATTCATACGCACTTGAGCAGCATGTCTATCAGCATCTTGAACCATTCTTTGTTCTTTTTTCATTTCATTTCTAAACTTTTTTAACATTTCATCTACTTCTTTACCACTTCCTTGTTTACTTAAATCTTGTAAAACATCTGCTGCTGTAAAACGATCTGGGTCTTCTAACGCATCTTTTAATAGCCTATGCAAATCAGGCGAGTGATGTTCTATATAACTTTCAACAGTCTTGTCTTTAAAAACACCTTTTATTCTGTCTGGACTAATTTCTTGCCCTTCTCCCACTTTAAAGGCTTTATCAAGATCATCAATCAAACTAATAGTTTTTCCTATTGGTTGTAATTTTTTTGATGCAATATTAAATGCTCCAAGGTCTTTTGCTGCTGCAACTCTTAATTTATTAGCAACCAAATGAGTATTTATTTGATTATGTACAGATTTAGTAAATGCTTCTATTATTTCTGCAGGGTCTTGTGCATATTGCAAACCTTTTTCTTCAAAACCTTCTACTATAGAATCAGTAAATGCTCTAGCCTTAACAGGGGATTGTGGACTTAAAGGTTGCAAATACCGACTAAAACCTTCATTTCTCATAACTACATCTTCTGCTTCAGTTGCTGCAATTTTTATACTTTCAACCATATGATGCACATAGTTACCATTTGTATATTCTGCTATTTCATTAAATTTAACACCATTCTCTCGCATTAACTGACCACCCTCATCAAGCAGATTATAAAAATAATCTAAATATTCTTTTGCATCATTACTTAATTGAAAAAATCCTGTTTCATATAATCTTATTGGTTTAGCTGTGCTTCCAGAGTGACCGACTGTAAATCCTGCCATATCTAAGAAATCAAGAAAAGGCATTTCTTTTTCTATCTGAGTAATGTCTGTTCCGTAAAGTTTATTAAATTCTTTGTTTAATAATTCCCTTGACTCTTTAGTTCCTACTTTTCCTGCAACTCTTAATTTTCCTTTACCAACTCTGTCAGCCATTTTTCCAAACTGTCTCTCTAAATCTCTATATTGCAATTTTCCTGACAAAGCATGAGACTTTTTAAATATTTTTTCTAATTGACCATTAGCATCTATTCTTCCAAAAAATTCAATATTTTCACCTTTTTTTGCATACTGTCTAATAACTTCTCTAGTAACTGTATTCCATTGATCTTCGTTTAGAATGTCACCTAACTTTTGTCCTGGTCTTCCAGTTCTAACGTCTACCCATAATTTATTATTTTGAAGACCTTTGTCTAGTCTTCTTAACCCAAGAAGTGCCTCTTCTCCATTTGAAAATTGAACTCTTTCGGCAAGTTCATCTCTTAATTCATTTAATTCATTTTTATATCTTGATTTTGCATCATCTAAGTTTAAAGTACGAAGTGCTTGTCTGGCATCATCCATAAGACCAGCGTCAGTTATTTCGTCTATTCCAACCCCTTTTGATCTAAGCATTATGCCAAATAATTCTTTTTTGTCTTGGGCATCATCAATAAATTTTTGAGTTTGATCTAATGTAGAATTTATTATTCTATTGTAAGTAGTGCTTGCCTCATTTATTAGATTTTGATTTGCTTGTAAAACCTCTCTTCTTCTTTTTGGATCATCAGTAATGTTCTTCATATTTCTTTGTAAAGCATCAATATCTCTGGCAAGTTGTTCTCTTATATCACCACCTATTGTTCCCTTGACTGCTTTTCCAGTTTTTCGGTTTCCTCCAAATCCTTTTGGCAAATCCCACGATCTTGTTTGTGCAGATTCAAAATCAAATCCTTTAAAGTTTATATCTAAAGAATTTCCTGCAAGGTCATAATCATATCTTCTCCTTCCTTCTAAAATGTCAGTACCTGCAAAATCAAAACGTTTGTTTAATTGCCCAACAGAGTTATTTATTTCTGATCTTATTGTATCTAAGTCTTTTCCTCCTAGCTTTCCTAGTGTTTTATCTGAACTTAAACCTTGCAAACCTGCAATTATATCTTCTGTTGAACCAGAAAAAGAATTTGCACCTTTAATATTTAGTTGACCTAAATTAAACCCTGAAGGAGTAGTTAAGTTAACAATTCCTAAATCTGTATTAACGTTAATAAGTAACTTTTCTTCTTGAACTCCAGTTAATTCTCCCAATCCTTCTACATATTTAAACATAGGACTAGACACTCCCTTGCCTTCAACAATCATAGGAACGCTTTCTCTAGCAATTTTAGGAGTAACCATATTCATATAGCCCTTCCAAATTAACTTTGCTGCATCACTAATATCTTCTTGACCTGGAGCAAACGCCTCTACATTATATTCTCCAGGCTCCTGCTTTTTTAATTTTAAATCTTTGAAAACTTTTTCAAAATCTTTCTTTGCTAAATTAGAAGACTTTAACAGAGATTCAGTATCTATTGCTGTTTTATATTGGTTGTAAAAATATAAAGCCCTACCTTCTCTTGTTTGCATTGCTCCAACACTCGGTCTATATCTTTCAATGGGGTTATTTAAAGCTCTCCAGAAAACACCCATCTTCTTCTTTGAACTATCTGTGGCTCTTTGATTTACATAAGCAAGCAACCCATCCATATAACCTAGTTGTGATTTAGCATCCATTACCTCGTCATAGTTCATTAATAATTGCATTTCTGTTTTAGGAGTAACAATAGTTTGCATTTCTGCTAAATTTCCAAATCCACCTCCTGTCTCTTTTAAATGATCCTGAACTAAAACATTTCTATCCCAAACATCATCTACTATATCTTTTTGCATTTGTGTAATTTCACTTTTTATTGATAAATCAATACCTGTAGCTCTTTCTGTAAACTCTTTCATTCCTTTTTGAGACATTTTTGTAAGACCTGAAGCCTTACCAACTAAAGACCCTAATTTTTTTGCAGGATATGCTGCTGTTCTAAACGCTGCACCAATAGGAAGTGCCATAGTTGCTAACCCAACAGGATCAACTATAAGTTCTACTGCACCCTTAACTCCTACATCAAAACCAAAACCTTCTCCTTTTTGTTTACCTATCCTCATTGTTGGTAAATCTAAATTTCTCCATCTTTCTGCAGCACCTACACCTGCATCTCGTGCAGCTTGAAGCTCTGTGCTAAATGGTGTAGCAAGTAAACCTGAAGAAAATTCAACGCTTCTTTGCCACCCTGATAATGTAGGGGCAATAACTTTTTGCATTGTCCAAGACCAAGGATTGAATCCAGGGTCCTCTTCTAGTGATGCTTGAGTTGGAGTAGCAGCATACTCATCTACTCCAAACCTGACATTTCCTTTCTCTAGTTCTTTAAAATTAGGAATAAGTGATGCAGGACCAGAAAGAAGACCTCTCATTTTTTGTTGTTGCTGAGTTTGTAGTTGCTGTCGTTGCTGTTTTATTGTTTCAGAGTCTATCTCAGGTTGTTCAACTGATTGATATGGAGTTGCTGTTCGAGGGTCTTGTGCATTTAATGTTGCTGCAGCCAATGCACGATTACGACTACCAGAACTACCTGTTGATCCTCTTCTTTGTTGATATTTTTCCCATGGACTAGGCATCAGTCACCTACGCTATCATTGCTGATAATTGTCCAAATGGTCCAGTTTCTTGGAATGCTTGTGGAGTTACATCCTGTGCCATTCTAATAAATGTCTGTGGATCAATACCTAATGCAGATAGTGCACCTTGTAAATATTGTATTCTGTTAGGAGTCATGTCTGATAGTTGTGACATCGTAGGAACAGCTTCAAATGGTAATTCTCCAGATATTGCAGTTACGAATGCTCCTAAAGCACTTGGATTAGCAAGTAAAGCAATAAATGCATTCATTTCTTCTGATCTGCTTTCGGCACTCATTTCAGACATTCTTTGTTCTGCAGTCAAACCACCTCTTGCTACAAGTGCAGCAAGATTTTCTGATTCTTGTACGCTAAGACCACCTCTTGCAATATCTCTTTGCAAATCTGCAAACTCTGCAGGTTGTAAGTTATTTAAATATTGTGTTGTAGCAACATCTCTTGCCAACGATCTATCAAGGTCTGCTTGTGTTTGCTCAAATGATCTTTGAGCAGCAGCCTCACCAGTCGCAAATCCTCTTTCAGCAGCAGATTCGCTTGTCTCAAATGCTCTTTGTGCAGCAGCTTCTCCAGTTGCAAAACCTCTTTGTAGCCCAGCTTCAGTTGATTCAAAACCTCTCTGGGCAGCAGCTTCTCCAGTTTCAAAGCCTCTTTGTGCTGCTGCTTCGGAAGTTTGGAATGCTCTCTGAGCAGAAGTTTCAGTGCCTGTAAAAGCTCTTTCAGCAGCACCTTCGCTAACTTCCATTGCTCTTTGTGCTGATGCAATAGATTCTGCAGATGCTATTTGAGCTTCGTATGCATTTTTCTGACCTGCTATCCTTGAGTTTTCTAATGCTTGAATAGCAGAGTTATTTATAGTTGCAATCTGTTCTTCTGTTGTATTTGTTAAAGTAGCAAGTTCTTGATTATATTGTTTCTGTAAAGATAAAATTGACTTTTCATTTGTAAACTGATCGCTTATTTGCATTTGAGATAATGAAAAAGCATCATTACCCTGCAAAACAGCAATTTGATAAGCAGTTGTATTATTGTTTGCTGCTACATTTTCTGCTGCAGTTTTTTGTGCGTTAGCTACATCAAGTGCACTTGTTTTAGATATGTTTGCTATTGCTTGTGCTGAAGTATTATTGAAGCCTGAAATAGCCTCTGCACTACTTGTTCTTTCTTTTTCAACTTCAAGTTGCGATTCTCTCTGTATTGCTGCAACTTCTTTTTGGGTAGTATTATTAAGTTCAGCAACTTGTTTTTGCCAAAGAGCCTGAATGTTTGCAACGTTTTGCTGATTCTCTCCTGTAATTTCTGCAACTTCTTTTGCACTATACCTATTGTATAAAGCTACATCTCTAGCAGCCAAGCCATTTTCAGTTGCAACAAATTTAGTTGCCTCGGAATTTACATTAGCTATATCTATATTATTTTTATTTAGATCTGTAGCCATTCTTTCTGAAAGTGCTCTATCCAATCTATTCTGATCTCTATCAAAGTTTTGGGCAGAGTGGAATTGTGAATTTTGCAACTCTTGACCTATTCTTATAGTTTCTTGCTGTGTAATAGCTGTTTGTAATTCTGCATCCAATCCTAATGTAAACTGTTTACTTAACTCAAACCTTTGTTGTCTTTGTTCTTCAAGTTCAGCTTCCTGTTTAGTCCTATCTAATTCAGCCTGCCTTTCATCAAAATCCCTTTGTAGTTTTGACTCTTCAGCTTCTGCTCCAAGTCTAGCTTCTTGAAGGTTGTAATCAGGACCAAATGGAGATAATCCTACTTGTTGAGCATTAAACTGATCTATTAAATCAGTTGCTGGTCCACCATCTTTACCTTCATTAAATTGAATATCATATATTTCTGCAGGAAGTCTTACGCTTTTATCACCCTGTCTTAATTGTTCAAGAACATCATAGGCTTCGTTATAAACTTCATTTCTTTGTCTTCCTGTGTCAGTTGCACCACCTATTCCTGGCATACCAACACCACCTGCACCTGCTACGCCAGGTCCACTTGCTACACCTGGACCACCTGCTACTGCAGATCCAAGAAGTTGTTCTCCTGGTGTTCCACCACCTGCTCCTAATGCTGCTCCAGGAGTTCCTGCACCCATTGTTGTACCAGGTATTCCATATAATTCATAAGGTATTTGATTTCCTTGTGCAGTCCAGTTATTTATTAATTCTCTTTCATATTGAGGAAGACCTGACATATTTCCACCAACATTAGCCAAATCAATTAAGGCTTGTCCAATTCTTGTATTAGGTCCTGCTCCAGAATATTTAAATAATGTTTCTTCAGGAGTAAAACCTCTTTGTTGGTCAATTTCTATAATATTATTTAATATTTCAAATGAACTAGGACCACCAAATCCAAATATATCCCTATTTGTTCCTATTGCTGATGGATTATAGTTTCCAAATTCAACAGCATTTTGTGTAACTTCGTTAATTAAGTCAGCATGATATCTACCCCCACCTTGTCTAATCTGTTGGTATATATCTGCAAATTTATCTTGTGCATATTTATTTAAATCAACTAATCCTGTAACAGAATCTTTTTCTACTACTGGTTCAAAAATAGGTAACTCTTCCTCAAGTCTTGTGTAATCTGTGTCAAACAAAACGTCTTTAGGAGCTTGTGTTGTGTCCATACCAGTGTAAGGTCTAAATGCTCCTGTAGGTGTTCCTTCATATCCACCTTCTGCAGTACGCTCTCCTCCTGCACCTGCACCTGCACCTTGTGCTCTTAACATATTCATAATCTCTTGGTTCTGAGCCTCAAGCATTTGCATTCTTTCTTGATTGGCTCTCTGTTCAGCATTCATAGCAGTTGCGTAAGGCAAATTACCCATTGAAGTATCACCCAATGGAGGTTGTGGTCCTATAGCTGCTGAAGCATTTGCAACTCTTTGTCTATCTATCCATTCTTGTTGAAGCCTTGCATTTTCTCCTGCAATTTGGGCTGAGTTCATAGTCCCTGTAAAATCAACAAATTGAAAATTCTTCCCAAGACTACCCTCGATTGCTGACTGATCTGTTCCTAATACGCTTGACGGCATATTTGGAATTGTGGGTACAGCCCCAGCCGAAACTACTGGGTACTCATAAGGTACGTTACTTGCATTAAACGCTTCAATATCACCTGCAGGATCTTTACTTAATCCAGGATAAGAAGGTGCTTTAAACCTCCTTGCTTGTTCTTCTGCTCTTCTTCTTAGTATTTCATCTGAGCTTATATCTTCACCACCTTCACCACGATAGGCGTAAATATCAAAAGGCATTACCATTATATTCCTCCTTGGAATGGATTAATAAAATCCCTGTCTGGAGTCCGTGGATTCTTTTGTACAGGTTGTGGCTCTTCAATATCCAGAGCCCCATATCTATCGTTTACTTTTTTAAATGCTATTTCCATATTGGAAAAAAACTGAACAAAACCTGCTTCTATAGGAGTCATACTCTTTTTTGCTTTTTTTGCCATTATGCTCCTATATTACCTAATCCAGGAGGCACTGGTCCACCAGTTGACGGCTGAGGTCCTCTTCTTGGACTAGCCATTTGCCTTCCTATTTGGTTTTGCTCATCTATACCTCCAGGCATAATTGGTCTGACTGCCTGTCCACCAACTACACCTGCTTGATTACCTTGCTGGAATTGTCCAGCATTAGGCGTTGGTGGTCCTGTGTTTAAAATATTTTCTGCAAGTGCTGACATGTCCATTCCACCTGTTCCTGCCTGTGCAGCTTCAACTGCCTGTTGCAATATAGGTAAACTTTTCGCTGCTACTGCAGCAAACGCCTGCTGTATCTCAGGCATATTAAAGAAGTCCTCTGCAATTCTGTTACCAACAACTTCAAGTGGGTTAGATACTCCAGCTTTTCGCAGGGCAGTAGTCCAATCAACAAACCCCGATGCCCAAGTGTCTCTCCATAATGATAATTTTCGTTCTTGTTCTTCAGGACTTGTGGATGTTAAACGTATTGTGCTTACATAATGACCTTTAATATCATTAGGCTTTATCTTGGCATCTATTGCTCCAGCCTCAGTATTTCCGAATACAGTTACAGTATCTCCTATTACATTTTCAACAATTCTAAGAACAATTTCATTTGCTTCCTGTAATCCACGTTCAGTTGCATCAACTACAGCACCGAAGTTCAAACTTGCAATACCTGCTAATACAGCAGTGTGATATCCACTTGCAGCACCAACTGGTCTTTCTCCTCTAGCTACTGCAGGAACTGTATTTGCTTCTATCGCTTTTTCCAATGTACTCATAGCTTGAAGTATGCTTTGAGGAGCTTCACTGACATCTTGTGGTTCAATATCTACGTTTGGTGGTACATAATTTCTAGCACCAGGCTCCTGTGAAAATTCTTGCATGACTTCTTCGGTCATACCTCTTGGTCCTTTGAAATTCAAAGATGACCAAGCATTCCTAGATACAATATCCAGATATTGCGATGCTAATCTTGATTCAGCTTTTATCATGCCAAAGTTACCTGCACCAATACCTCTATACATATGTTCAGGTTTATTGCCTATTGTTTTAATTCCTGTCTGAGGATGAAAAATAATCCAAGGTATTCTTCCGTATGCATGACGTCTAGGTTCCATTGCCCATTCGCCTTCTGCCATATATCCAACATGCGTAGAAGTCCAAACTTCAGCAAAATCACATTTGCCATCTTTTACTCTTCCTTCAAAGTCTGGGAAATGTGCCATTATCCATTCAGAATCAATCTCTGAATTTCTTATAATCCAGCGTGGATTTGTACTGGCAGTGTCCCAAACACACTCTTGTGGGTTCATAACTTCTGAGATTATAGGGAATTTGAATTTTCGGTTCTCTGTTATCTCTTTTACTTTCTTTTCATATTCAGCCATATCTTCACCTTCTGGAGGTGGTTCTGGCATTTCGCCCCATTGGTGTCCAGCAAATTCAAACTTAACTAAAGCTACTCCATATAATCCTTGATGTTTTACAATTTCTCTTTTTACAGGAGTATTTTGTTCAAGCATATGGTGTGCACCATTTAAAAATTTCTCGATTAATTCTGCTCTAGCACCTGCTCTGGGTCCTGGAGGAGGCACATCTATATCCATAAACCTAGGGGAGGCATGTGCAACTAAGGTTTCTATGATGGAATGAAAGGTGCCAAGGTTGACTTTTGTTCCCCCTAAAGGGACAGAAAAGTCGAACTCCCCTAGATAAAATTCATCTGCTTCTGCACAGTTATCATAAAATTTGGTGAATCTGTCAGAAGCCCCACCTCTTGATAATTGAGTACGAACCCATGCTTCACTAAGAGCAGGCTCTTCTAAAGGAGGAGCAGAGAGTAAATTTACAGTTTCTTCTACTGCTGACTCCGATTCTGTTTTATTACTTATATAATTACTAACCATTTAATCTAATGCGTCCATTAGTATTGACTCTTGCTTTGTGCTAATGTCGGTCAATTTTCGCATTTCTTGTAATTGCTTTGCCTTTCTTTGCCTTTTCATGCGAGAAAGGCGTCCTTCTGTATAAGATACACCATTATTTGTCAATGGTGCAACAGTTTTAATTGTGTACACTGGCTCGTAACCTTCTTCCATAGCTTCTGGAGGATCACACGCCATTAGTGCAAGCACCTCGGCGTCCACCCAGTCATCATGTGCTGAGTTAGGATGAGTAAAGCTATAGCCAAGTCCTGACTGTTTAACCTCAATAGCATCCAATTCGGTTTGCAATTTGGTCCACTCTGGAGGAAACTTTGTGGTGCCATTTTGTAAAGCCACAGCATAATTCAAGAATAACTGGTATTTAGTTTGGGGCGTAAACTTTTTTCCGATTACGGGGACGCCGAGATTTAACAATTCATCAAACAATACATCACCACCCATGCCTGAAGAGTCCATCATTACAGTCTCACAACCCCATCTTTTTGTTTCGGCAATAATGGCTTCTTTCTGTATAACCCAGTCTGTTTTCAGCATTTCCATGGAATGCACAGATTCTCTTGTAATTCGGTTTTTAATTATCAATACAGTGGGGTCAACCTGTTTACCGAGGTCAAGACCTGCAACGTATTTATGCCCTTCTTTAGGTTTAGATACCTCCATTCCTGTAGCAGCTTCATCTACTTTTCCAAAGAAACCTCCACCTACATCTGGCTGCTTTGCCATTACCATTCTTTCCCATATCCACTCTGTAGTAGTTTCTTTTTGCTTGTGTATATTTTCTTTTTGCTGGTCAGTCAGGTACATATTGTCAAAACTTGTAGCACGTACTGCATAATTTTGAAGTGAAGGATTATTTTCTGCATACATAAATTGCCTTGAAAACCAGTGTGATCTTGATATAGGGGGTATGCCTTCTGCAAAGACTCTACCCATTCTTCCAGGTGATTCAGTTACCCATTCAACCTTGTCCCAAGCTATGGCTTTGACATCCTGAGCCTCTGCTATATGCAAGAAATCAAGACCCACAGTCTGTAGTGTTTCAGGGTTATCTGCAGACCTTAACTCCCATAAAACGCTTCTTCTCACAGTATTTGGATCAAACTTTCCATCAGGTTCTCTCACTTCGAGTTCAACATAATATTCATCTTCGTGCCAACATGAGCCTCGACCACCTGCTCTCTTGTAGTCTTTCCACATATATCTCGGAATAAAGGCTTTCATCTCATTCCATACCTGTCTCATCTGTGCCTTGGTCGGAGCCACAGTCCATATATGTATTTCAGGAACTAGAGTATCTGTGACATCTTCTCCGTTGACAATGAATTTAGTTTGGCTTGCTTCTAAAATAGTAGATATGGCTTCCTGAATAGCTGCTCTTCCCTTACCTGCTCTTCGTCCTGCCCATATCCATTTACGCTTGGCTTGGTTTCTGTGTAAATCATCTTGCCATGGAGATGGCGTATATTTAGGAACAGCCCTAACTAGAGGCTGCCTCCTCGGAAACTTCACTTGTTTCTTTTTCGCCATTTTCCTCCTCAGGGTTAATATCCCTTACAAATGGTTTCAATCCTTCTTCCATAATCTTCTCAACTTCACTAACTTCCACAGACTCAGTGTCCATTTTTTGCTCATATTTTTCAAGTGCATGTTGTTTTCCTCTTCTAAATCTTTCAGTATCATACTCAATATTTGCAAACCATCCTGCATTATCGACTATCTTGTGGTTAATTGGTGCTTGTCCTGCATTAGATTCAAGGTTAATTACAGCAGAAACAGTCATTTCATTGGCATAATGCTCCACTAGATTAGCATGTTTTAGGTACTCCTTTGTACTTGCACAGGCTGGATAGTGACCATTATCCTGTACAAACTTTACGAGCTTTGCAAAGGTAGGTCTTTTATTTAATTTTTTTTCCAGACCCTCGCAATCTAAACTTAACTCTTCAGCAATAGATTCCAAGTCTCCATGAGTCGGAAGCAATATAAGGACTTTCCTAAACAGTCTAGGGTAGGTTTCCCAATCAGGCAAAGCATCCAATACTCTCTTCCTTAAACCATCAGGTGTTAATCCAGACAGCCTCTTAGAAGTTTTAATGCTAGAGGGGATAAGCCTTTTGCTTTTTTTACGATATGGATTATTATTATCTGCCATTATTTCCTTCCGTTCCCATTCCCAACCCTAGAGAGGGAACAGGGAATGAAACACCATAAAGGGCATAATAACGCACTTTTAAGCGTTCTGTCAAAAGAGAGAGAGAACCCTTTCTTTTGGATATACGTAGTATATCTTTTCTTTAGGAGTGTGAGAGTAGTTCGTTAAGAGAACGAAGAACGTTCTCCTAGTACACTACACAGGTACATACGTACACCCATATATGTTCCCTAGTTTTCAGCACGCTGAGAACCACCATCATATATACAACCCCCCCTCAACGCCAATCGGTGCGAGTAATAGGGACTCGAAAGATCGAGTGGCACCGATAGCCCCCCATAGTCAGGGTGCTTCACTTATGAAGAGAGCCTTAATCCTGTCATGTCCACCTCAGGAACACCATACATAGTCCCAAGTCCCGTAACGCTTATTCACATAGTTGTCATAACACTTTGACCAGATAGCAGTGAGAATGTTCCACCATTGTTAGTCTGACTTGCCAAATTTGTAACAGGTTCATCGAAGTTAAAGTTTTTTTACCCCTGTATTTTCGTTTTATTGTGGTAGAGATATTTAGGAGCATTGATGAACCTTCAACTTTTCCTCGCATCTTCACTAATAATTAACCTTTAGCAGGTAATCACATTCCACCTCTAGCCTTTTATATTTATTAAGAATCATAAACGATAACTAAAAATGCTCAAGACAGGCTCGTTCCTCGTCCTTCGGATCTTGACCATTTTGAGATGATCATTTATCGAGGAGATTCATAAATAACAAGGTATAGGAGGAATATGCCTACTAAAGCTCAATTATTAGCAAAGATTGCAAAACTTGAAGGTTCTGCACCTAAAGCTACCAAAATCAAACGAAAAAAGGTCGGTAAAAAAGCCTTTAACTACGCCTGTGACAAATGTGGCAAGTTATTCCAGACTAAAAATGGAGTAAATTCTCACTCAGTTGCTAACTGGTGCAAAGCATCATGACGGCGATGGAACAAGCGATACTGGACATGCTCGATGATGGAGTTCCAGAGGAGTACATTAGGTTAATGCTCTCATCATAATGTGAATGCCCCCCTCGATGGGGGGCTTTCGCTTTACTGACTGAAGAGTCAGTTCCCTATTACGAGCACCTTTTGATTGGTGTTGAGCCAATTTTTTCCTACCAAAAAAAATTGGGTAGGGGGGTTGTATGCAATGCATTATCACGAGGGTTCGATCTCTACACAAATACGATAACGCAAAGTGATGCATAATACGAGCAAATCTTGGAAAAGATGAGCAGTTTTCGTGTTAATACGTGTGTTAATGCGTAACACAATGTGATGATTGAGTTCAGAAACCCCCATTTTGTGTGATGTATTACTTACACATTGTGTGTATTGTGAGCATTTGATGAAAATCTTTGCCAAAAATTTAGCGTCTTCTCGTGACACACACGCTGCGTAATACATTCACGTTGTATCTAATACGTGCATTACACATTAACGTACCACAGTTAACATACACACGCATTCCCTTCCCCTCCCCTCCCCTCTCCTTATGAGGGAGGGGAGGGGAAGGGAGGAAATACCACCAAAAAAAAATTAATCCAATTCGAAAGGGGAATTATGGATAACACAAACGACAAGACTAACGCATATAGCAACAACCTATACGCTACAAAGCAGGGAGAGGAAATTTGGGTCAGAGTTTCCATAGGTGACACAGACGTAGACATTACGAATGTTGATCCCAAGTCCTTACAAGCATATGTGAGCCGATCAATAGCTCACTATGTGTACAAACTGCAAAGTGGTGCACAAGCACAACGTGAGTTTGAGAGCGATCAAGCCGATCTGTTTCAAGCGTTACACGATCTTGATGGCACTGCGATATACGATGCTGAGGGAGGAAATCCCTCTGGTGTCATCGTGGATCAGCAGTGGGACGTGGACACAGACGATGTGGTCGCTGAAAACCTAGAGTTTATACCTGAGGTCGTGGAAACTCACGATAACACGAGTGGAACTGCCATAGTGTCGTACACAGACAGCAATGGCAACCTCGTGGAGATTACGTCAGATGAGTGGGACGACATATGGGACACGAGTTGGGACGAAAAAGACAACGACATGGCTTACATGGACGATGAGTATTTACACGAACTAGACCGAGATACCTACTCTAGCGATGGCTACGATAGGTACGAGGCATAATTCCTCTCGTGCTGAGGCATCACGTTAAACTGCCTCACATATACAAATCACGAGTTTGGAGGACTCACATTATGATTACACGACAAAATATGATTGATAAAATCGAGGATTACCTAAATACACGATTACAAGCACAACGCAACGCAACAGGAAGGAATTGGCAACGAACTAGCGACAAACACTACACATACAAGTTGCCTTACAACACATTGCAAATGCTATGTGAAAGTGCTGACGACTACTTCAATGTGCATGGCGATAACACTGGAATAAATCAGACTAACTACACATGGCAAGAGTGGAAGGAATACACACAAGACTTAATACAACGCATAGCAAAACAACGAGAAAAAATAGCAAAAAGGAGAGTGTAATATGACACAGTATTACATTACAGGAATTACACCAAGTATACGAGATGCAGGAACTCACAAAGAGCCTAAAAAATGGCTTGTGCAGGATAACATAGCGTATTTAGTGAAAGCCACGTCTACGAGTGGATTTGGATTTCACACACCAATAGACAAAATCAAGATTACGAAAGGGGAATAACGTGGCTAAAAATTTACAAGATTACGATTTGATAAAAAAGCGTGAAAAAGACAGCGTAAACATCACAAAAGGGCATGGAAGCCTAGCAAGGAACTCGTATGAATACGAGATACTTATAACGCTAGTAGATATACTAGCAGTTCTGAACAACATTGATAAAAATGTTGCAAATACTGCAAACGACATTAATGCAAATTTACAAGGAGAAAAATGAGTGAAATAACAGAAGTGACACGAGAAGACAAGTACATAGTGATACTTGAATGGTGGGAAGAAGGTTGGAAAGGTGGAGATTTTGGTGACATCATGGACGAGTTGACAGGCTTACACATGGGAGAAAAACCACTATCTCAATACGAAGATGATGAACTAGATGCAGTTTATAAACAAGCACTAAAGGAGCAAGAATGAGAGATTACAATATTGATATATCTATTGATGTGACATATGAACACATACCAGAAGGTAAAATAACATTTAAATCAGAAATTCTTTCTGATGACACCATTAGTAAAATCTTTTACGAAGTTGATAGTGCAATCTATAAACTAAAAACTGATAGAACTCCTCATATAGAAACCGATGAGGAATATGCAAAGAGAGTTGCTGAAATAGGCAAACCTGATACTCCTGATATAGATAGCATCGCTGAAAGAAACTATGAAAATAGGAGAACATAATGAGTTACGAAAAAACTACAAAAAAATTACAAGAACTAATTGAAGACTTAAAGGATTTAGGTAGTGATTTGATGCAAAGTATGTATCAATCAATATTACAAGAAATTATAGT
>Ga0098044_1000632_pt1 | contig 18534 bp, 19 predicted proteins | sample 10_taG_FD_75053 | JGI IMG/M metagenome (GOLD analysis project Ga0098044, IMG submission 75053) | Marine viral communities from the Subarctic Pacific Ocean - 10_ETSP_OMZ_AT15264 metaG | ecosystem: Environmental > Aquatic > Marine > Oceanic | place: Pacific Ocean | collected 2015-01-16 | reverse complement strand
GACCAATGTGGTTTCGCTACATGTGCTTCTAGAGTATGCCAGAGTGGCGCCGAAGCCGGTCCGCGTGGTCTATGCAGGGTCGTCCAAGATATTTCCTGCGCCCTTGGTGGGCGTGATTGACGAAACGACGCCGGCGCGCTCAACCTGCCTTTACAGTATTGGTAAGATCGCCTCGCGTGATCTCATCGGTTACTACCGAGAGCAGCATGGTGTTGCCGCGACTAATCTCATTTTGTTCAATCACGAGTCGCCGCGACGTCCGCCCGAGTTTCTTCTTCCAAAGATCGCTCGCGGTATTGCAGAAGCACGTCGTAATCAGGACAGCCGGTTGAATGTGCGAACCCTTGATTTCTGGATTGATTGGGGCGCTGCTGACGAATTTGCTGATATCGCAGTCGATATTGCTTTGAAATCGGAGGAGGGCGAATTCGTGATGGCGTCGGGGATGACGCATCATGCGCGCAACGTCGTCTATGAGCTTTTTGAGCAATATGGTCTTGATGGAGAACGTTTCGTTGTTGAGGCGCTGGCGCCGCAGGATCCGGGCCCCGCTTATCAGGTCTCGCTGGATCGTATGGAGCGAGCTATAGGTCGCAAGCCGGTCAAGGCCGTCTCGGACATCGTTTCTGATATGCTTCAGGCCTATGACGCTCGGTTGAGTGGCGGAGGCGTTTGAAGCATGGAGCGTATTCTTCTCGGCCAATTGGGGGCGAAGGGTGACAGTCTCTATGCGACTATTCTTGCGCGTCAACTTCGGCACGACTATCCGAATGCTGAGATCACCTGGGCCATTTTCGATCAAAATGCCGACCTGCTTTTGAACAATCCATATGTAGATGTGATCTGGGAAGTGCCGCAGGGGAGCACAGAAGAGTCCATCCTTATGTGGTCTGTCTTTGAGCAGGAGGCATTTCGGCGTTCCGTCCGTCGCGAATTCGACAGGATTGTCCTGTCGCAGATCAATCCGAACAACTTCCAGAATTATGATGGGACTATTCGTCCGAGCATTTTGCGAGCTTATGGGGCGCCCATTACAGTGCCTATCGAGAATGTAATTGAGTTGACGGAAGATGAAATTGGGCGTGTTGAGGAGTTCGTGCGGCGCGAAGAACTTGATCGCTTTGAACACCGTATCCTTTTCGAGTGCAGCGCCCAGAGCGGACAGTCATTCATCAATCCTGATCTTGCACAGGAAGTCGCCGCAAGGCTTTATGAAAAACTACCCGATGTGACTGTGATCTTTAATACGCATCTGCCGATGACGCTCCGGGACAAGCGTTCGCGCTATGCGGGAGTTTTGTCGCTGCGCGAAATGGCTCACCTGACCAAACATTGTAGTCTCTTTGTCGGCGCGGGCAGTGGTGGCACGGTATCGGCATCATCGACTTCGTCGCGTGCTTTGCCAATGGTTCAGCTACTTAAGAAATCCACCTCGGTTTATGCTTCTTTTGCGCATGACTTTGAGTATTTCGGCATCAAAGATCGGCCGATTCTCGAGATGACCGATGAGGATCCTGAGCGCATTGCGGAATGTCTTGCGACTATGTGCAGGGGCGAGATTGAGGCTTCATTCGCCGCCTTCGACGGTCGTATCGAGGTCAGGTTTGATCAGTATTTCAGAAGCATTAATCGCATGTTGCTGCGCGAGAACCGTTTTATTGATGGTGCACGGTCGCTGCTGCTGACGGCGCGCCGCTATGGCTGGACCTCCGATCTCATTGATTTTGGTGCAAAGAAAATCGTTCCCGGTCTGAAGTTCGATCCTTCCTGGCTCTTTAGCTCGAACCGTCTTGTCGGGGAGACGCTTCGAGCGCAAATTGATGCAGCAAGAAAGTATCCTTCGCCATCGCCTCGGCAGGGTTTGTGGCAGGACGAAAACGTTTGATCGAGACAAGCTTATGAGCCTCAAATTTATCTCCCGTCTTTTTGGTCGCGCCCGCCGGCAGAGAAAGCGGGATGCGCAGACGCAGATGCGACTGACTGATCTGGCGATGCGCAATTTGTTTCTTCAAGGACAGATGGCGGCCAAAGCCATTGATCCGGCAAAGAGACTTGGTTGTCTCGCCGACTCGGAGTTTCGGGTTTATTCGCAATGGGGAGAGGATGGCATTGTTGAGTGGCTCGTCGCTCATGTTGATGTCCCCAATGATCGTTTCGTGGAGTTTGGCGTCGAGACATTTGAGGAGGCAAATTGTCGTTTTCTGCTTCAGAATCGTAACTGGAAGGGGCTGGTGCTGGATGGAAGTGAAAGCAACATGGCCGCGTTGCGGGCCCAGAGCTTCTACTGGATGCATGACCTGACTGGAAATGCTGCCTTCGTCACTGCAGATAATATCGATGGTCTCATTGCAGAGGCGGGATTCGATGGGCCGCTTGGTATTCTTTCAGTCGATATTGATGGCAATGACTATTGGGTTTGGCAGGCGATTACTTGTGTCGATCCCGCCATTGTCATTTGCGAGGTCAATCCCGTCCTTGGTGATCTGCATCCCGTAACTGTGCCCTATGATCCTGCCTTCTGGCGTTTCGATGCGCATTACAGTGGTCTTTATTTTGGAGCGTCCATTGGCGCTCTGTGTCACCTTGCGGAAGAGAAGGGCTATCGCTTCGTTGGAACCAGCTCGACGGGCATCAACGCATTTTTCGTTCGCGATGATCTCGCACAGTCCGTGTTGGCTTTGCTCGACGAAGTGAAAGCGTTTCCCCCGCGTCATCGCGATAGTCGGGATGCAAACGGGCAAATGACCTACGCAGGTGGTCTCAAGCGCCTTGATCTGATTGCTGATATGCCTGTCACGAATGTGGTAACTGGCAAGACATCTCGATTGGGAGATTTGGGGTCGGTCTATTCGGACGAATGGCTTGCGGCGATCGCCTGACCGGAGATCGCGGAAAGAATACTTAGAAGAATGTCATGGCCAATAAACTGAAGAATATATTCAAGTCGCAGCGTGTCCGCGCTCTTGAAGCCGAGGTTGCAGAGTTGCGTCTGACGCTTGCGGGCGTTCTGGTTGCCGGAAAGACGCCGGATGGTTCTGAAGCAGAGAAGAATGGAATCGATGCGGTGCTGTTTCATGCCGCAACTGCACGTGTGGAAGCAGATCGTCTTCGTGGACTTTATGAATCTGCGGTCGCGCGTATATCTGTTCTCGAAGATCGATTGGAAGCTTTGGAACGGAAAGGGTAGTACCGTTTTCATGTCGACGACTATTCGCTCGATCTAGTCCGGTTTGGGCACGGGTATTGCCTGCATCCAGTCGCCGATGATTCCGACGGGATATTCGAGTTCGAGGGGAAACCCGACCCAGTTTTCAGGAGCAATAATTGGTAGTGTTCGATTGCTGAGATAGCCGCCCCACCAGGAGAGCGTGCTGTTTGATACGACGCCGCCGTCGCAGAGTGTCATCATGGCAAAGTCTTCATAGACGTTCTTTCCGGAAAAGAAGTGGAGCTCTTCCGACGTCAGAGTCGATTTCACTTCTTCGATATTGTCGCTAAGGCAGATGAATATCGTATCAGGCTGTGCGGCCTGAATTTTCCTGATGCCTTCCTTGAAGTAAGCCATCGGGAGGAGAGGGGATTTGCCGATGATCGTCCAATCCTTGTAGTCGCCTCGGCGGACATGAACGAAAGCCTTAGGGCCTTTCGGCAGTTGCGCGAGAAACGCGAGGGCCGCAGTCTTATATTCGTTTTTCAGATGAAAATGCACCTCTCCGACTTGGTTGCGATGCTGGAGGTGGCTGCGATCAATCAATGTGATGGGGAGCAGGCCCGGCGTCGTCTGAATCTTCTCATCGAGAAGACGATATCGACCGTGTGGAAAATTGACTTCGAATTTTGTCTGGAAAATATGTTTGATGAGGCGCAGCTTTGCCAGCTGCCGGGCCATTCGGAATATGAAACGTGTTTTCCAGCTTTCGGGGTCGAGATTTCGCGCGGTGCGGTCCCAATCGAACCCTTCTTCCATTTCTTGAAATCCGATGGATGTCACGTCTACATCGATGGAGAAATGGTGATCTATGAAGGCTGCGATGAAAAGTTGATTGCCCAGACGGCCGCCGCAGGTCACAAAAACTCGTCTCTTCATATTTTTGCCCTATCGCTCGCCCGGGGGGCGCCAGCGGCAACTAAAATACAGCGGGATTTTGCTGTTTCGGATTCGCTCTGGCTTTTCGGGTCTGCCATACATTCCGTCGTTCTTCTAATCCATTTGCTCTATATTGTCTTTAGTAAGCAAAAGACAGGGATTGAGACGTGACCAGGCCAGCTTCCGTATCCGATTGGCGTTTGAAGGCGCATAGCCGCCTGCCGCGCATGATGTTCGACTATATCGATGGCGGCTCTTACGCAGAGTCGACGCTCAGGCGCAATATCGAGGACTTTGAGCGTGTCGCCCTTCGCCAGCGCATCCTCAACGATGTGTCGAAACTTTCCATGTCCACCGAGGTGCTTGGCGAGAGGCTTTCCATGCCTGTTGTTCTCGCACCGGTCGGCATGGCCGGGCTCTATGCCCGGCGGGGCGAGGTGCAGGCGGCGCGGGCGGCTGAAAAGATGGATGTGCCTTTCACGCTTTCCACCGTCAGCATCTGTTCCATCGAGGAAGTGCGCGCGGCGCGCGAAAAGCCATTCTGGTTCCAGCTCTATATGATCAAGAACCGCGACTATATGGAAAAGCTCCTGGCGCGCGCCAAGGCGTCAGGCGCGCGGGTGCTTGTCTTCACCGTCGATCTGCCGACGCCCGGCGCGCGCTATCGTGATGTGCGGTCGGGACTTTCCGGCGAGCTCAGTCTCGTCGACCAGGCCCGTCGGGCTTTCAATGCTGCGTGCCATCCTCGTTGGGTCTGGGATGTCATGCTCAAGGGCGGCCCGCAGACCTTCGGTAACATCGTGGATGCTATGCCCAACGCCAGGGGTACGAATGATTTTGCCATGTGGATCGGCAAGAACTTCGACCCCTCCGTCGATTGGGACGACTTTGCCTGGATACGCGAGCGCTGGGACGGGCCCATCGTCATCAAGGGCATATTGGATGCGGAAGACGCGCGACGTGCTGTCGATGTCGGCGCCGACGGTATCGTTGTTTCCAATCACGGCGGCCGTCAGCTCGATGGTGTGCTCTCGGGTGTTGCCGCTCTGCCGCCCATTGTCGAGGCGGTTGGCGATCGCCTGACGGTGCTGATGGATGGCGGCGTGCGCTCCGGTCTCGATGTCCTGAAGGCCATGGCCATGGGCGCCAAGGCTGTGCTTGTCGGCCGCGCCTGGGCCTTTGCGCTGGCGGGCGGCGGCGAGGCGGGCGTCAGCGATATGTTGAAGACGCTGCGCGGCGAACTTCAGGTGGCGATGATGCTCACCGGCTGCACGGATGTGCGTCAAGCCGGTGAGCATATGCTGGTACGTGACCTCTGATCTATTGCGCCGCGGTTTGTCTCGGCAATTTGTTTGCGAGGTCTGTCGTCAGTTTGGTCAGACCTTCGGTGGCAATGTCCTGCCAGTCGCTTTCAAAGGCGGCGGCTGTGGATTTTTCGGCCAGGGACTGGACGTCGAGCCCGGCTTTCAGGCCGGGTAGCGGGGCGGTGACCAATACTTCCGAGCGGCAGCTCAACTTTATCGTCCAGAACCCCATGTTGACCCATGACCAATATTGTTTGATCTGCACATCGACTGGCACCGCCTGATCATATCCTGCGTCGCCCGGGCTCAGGACGCGGTATCCGGCTTGACGAAATGCGTTGGTGACGGCGCCGCCGACGACGTTCGAGACCGTCTGGCCTTCCGGCAGCAAGATATCTCCCAGCGCCTTGCCATAGCCATTGCGCTTGCGCCCGATGGCGCGGGAGGTCGTGTCCTTGTTGTCGATGGCACCGTCCTTGAGAGACGGAATGTCGGGCGTTGAAGGTTTTAGTTCAAATACACGCGCATCGACGGCGGTGATCTTTACCGCCGTTCCTTCGATGGGATTTGCATTGTTGTAGGCCGGTTGCGTTCCCAGACTGACGACGCTTCGCGACGTTGCGCAACCCGTCACCATGATAAGTGCGCCGAGCGCGAGCAGGACTTTGAATTTCATTGATTAGCTCCCCATTTGGTGATCGACACGATGCCAATCGCCATCCCCTCTTGTAAGCGTGGCTTTTTTGGGTGGAGATGTCTAACTCAATTACCTTGTAAAGAACCAGTTTATTTGCAGAGAATGCAATAGATGTCCGGAGGACGCATATGAGTGACAATATTGTGGTCATCAACAATGAAGCGCGCCATCGCTATGAAATCACGATCGATGGTGTCACGGCCTATGCCATGTATCGTCTCGAGCCGGGCGTCATCACCTTTTATCACACCGTCGTGCCGGATGCGCTTGGCGGGCGCGGTATAGGCTCGAAGCTTGTCGTGGCGGCACTCGATGCGTCGCGCGCCGCAGGGCTGAAGGTCAGGCCCGAGTGTCCTTTCTTCGCCGCCTATATCCGCAAGCATCCCGAATATCAGGATCTCGTTTCAGCGAACTTTAAATATTAGCGCTCGCCTGTCGGGCCATGTTCTGGCGCGCGCATTCTTCCGTCATCTGACAGACGGCGTCGCGCATATGCGCCAGATAGGTCACCATCGCTTCATAGCCCTCCGTCGTCAGCTCGATGAAGACGCGGCGTCCGTCTCTCGGGTCCTTGATTCTTGTCACCAGCCCCGTTTTCACCAGATCGCCGATGCGCCTGAGCGCGGTCGTCGCGGGCACACGGCTCGCGATGCAAAGGCTTGAGACAGAGATCTGCTTACCGTGGAGGTGGGCATGCGTCAGGTCGAGAAGCATGTCCCAGGCAGGGTCGGAGAAGAGGTGCTTGGGGAAAAACTGGTTGCGGATGGAGTGGCTGGAAAGCATCAGCTTGGCCCAGCGGCGCATTTCCATGAGGTGTTCCTCGTGATCGATTGCAGGCGGTGCCGTCTGCGTCGCCGGGATAGGGGCGATGGGGATGGCCGGTCTCGGGCCTCCCTGTCTCGCGCCCCAGGTCGGACGATTGTCCGGCGGCAGTTCGCTCATGGGTGGATCAAGCCGCTCAGCCGTGGCGGGCATTGCGGCGGTGGAGGCGGCTCTTGCGAGCATTTCGAATCGCTGTGTCATGCAACCATAGTTACACATAAAACTCTTAATGCAACTATAACGGGATATTTAAAAGTCGAAATTCTCGTTATACGTGCAAATTTGCCTCACCTCCCGGTTGTGGCCCTGCTCGCGCCTTGATTGTCTTCAAAGGATGAATTGATGTTTGCGGTGAAGGGCTTAAATAGGGCTCCACTCTTATTTGCCGTGATCTTTCGGACGCGGCGCAGGATTTGGACCGGTATGGCGGACACAAAAAATTCATCGGGCCTCTCGCTTGCCGAGGCCGCTCAGGGCGTCATGGCCATGGCGCATTTTGCCGGCGCGCGTCATTGGGTGCCTGCAACCAGCGGTAATTTTTCGGTCCGGATGGATGGAAATCTGGCGGCGCTGACAGCGACTGGCGCGGACAAGGCGCATTTGACTGAAGGTGAGGTCATCGCCGCCGAGATTGCAGGGCCGAAGCATCCGCGCGCTTCCGCCGAAGCGCCGCTCCATCTTGCACGCTATGCGAGCACGCCCGCCATCGGCGCCATCGCCCATATCCATTCCATGCCCGCCACGCTGCTTTCGCGCCGGCATGAAAAGGCGGGCGTCTTCCGGCTCGAAGGCTGGGAATTGCTCAAGGCCTTTTCCGGCGTCACCACCCATGAGACCATGCTGGAAGTCCCCATCGTGCCGAACGATCAGGATACCGACCGGCTCGCTGCCCTCGTCGAAGAGCGAATGGCAGCAGGCGGGCCCTACGCGCCGGGTTATCTGATCGCCGGTCACGGGCTCTATGTCTGGGGAGCGACAGCCAAGGACGCCATCCGCCATATGGAAGCTTTCGATTTTCTTTTGACCGCCGCACTTCACGAGGAGGACGCGCGATGACGCAACTGACTATTTATCCCGATACCGATCCGACGGTAACGCTGGTCGATACGAGTGAGGCGCTGGAGATTGCCAATGCGCTTTCCGATATCGGCGTCACCTTCGAACGCTGGGAAGCCTCCGTGCCGCTTGAAGACGATGCCGATCAGGACGCTGTGCTTGCCGCCTATGATGCTGAGGTCAAAAGGCTGATGGCCGAGGGCGGCTATCAGACCGTCGATGTCGTGCGCGTGAAGCCCGATAATCCCGACCGCGTCGCCATGCGTCAGAAATTTCTCGCCGAACACACGCATGACGAGGACGAAGTGCGTTTCTTCGTCGAGGGCGCCGGCGCTTTCTATCTGCGCCAGGGCGGCAAGGTCTATCGCGTCGTCTGCGAACGCGACGATCTGTTGAGCGTGCCCGCCAATATCACTCATTGGTTCGACACAGGTCCCAATCCCGAATTCTGCGCCATTCGCATCTTTACTTCGCCTGACGGTTGGGTCGGCCATTTCACGGGCGACGACATCGCCACGCGTTTTCCGAAGTTCGGTGATTGATCGCAACATGAGTATCCGCGCTATCGTTACCGACATTGAAGGCACGACCACGCCCATCGCTTTCGTGCATGAGGTGCTTTTCCCTTACGCCCGCGCCCGGCTTGCCGAATTTTGCGCCACCCATGGCGAGGAGCCCGAAGTCGCTGCGGCGCTTGCCGCCGCGCGTGAGCTGGCGGGCGAGCCCGATCTTCATCTCGACGGCACGATCACGCTTCTCACCCAATGGATGGACGAGGACCGCAAGGCCGGACCACTTAAAACTCTGCAAGGGTTAATCTGGCAGGCGGGTTACGAAGAGGGCGTGCTGAAAGGGCAGGTCTATGAGGATGCCGCAGCCCTTCTCATCTGCTGGCAGACGCAAGGGCTCAAGCTCTATGTCTATTCCTCAGGCTCGGTCGCGGCGCAGAAATTGATCTTCGGCTATTCCGACAAGGGTGATCTCACGCCGCTCTTCAGCGGTTATTTCGATACGGCCATCGGCGCCAAGGTCGAGGCCTCGTCCTATGCGACGATTGCAAAAGAGATCGGCGTTGCGCCTGCCGATATTCTGTTCCTCACCGATATGCAGTCGGAAGTCGATGCGGCGCGCGCGGCAGGTCTCACCGTGGCGCGGATTGACCGTGCGATGGGTGTTGACGAGTCCCGCAACGAGCATGGTGTCCTCGTCGCCGGTTCATTCGGTCCCGTCGATCTCAAACTCGTTCAGCGCGTCTCTCAGGCGTAGTCTTCGATGGCCGTCACGTCGTGGTGCACGGTCTTGGAGACAGCCCTGAGGATCAGTGTGAGGACCACCGCCACGACGATATTCAGGATCACCGTGAAGAAGGCGGCATAGCCCGGCACCGTGTAGCCGAAGATATGCAGCGGCCAGATCGACCCCTTGAAGTTCAGCGTCCAGGCCATCCATGTGCCCGAGGCGATGCCGACGGCCCAGCCGGTGAGCAGCGCGCGCGGGTCCAGCCATCGCGTATAGAGGCCGAAGAAGACGGCAGGTAGTGTCTGGATGATCCAGATACCGCCCAGCAGCTGCAACTGGATCGCCAGCCGCGTGTCGAGTGCCAGCACGAAGAAAAGCGCACCGCCCTTGGCGACCAGCGACACGAGTTTTGCCACGCGGGCTTCGTCCGCCGGTGTGCAGTCGGGACGCAGATATTCCTTGTAGACATTGCGCGTGAAGAGATTGGCGATGGCGATCGACATGATCGCGGCGGGCACCAATGCACCGATGCCGATGGCGGCGAAGGCGACGCCCACGAACCAGCCGTGGAACTGATCGATGAAGAGCGCGGGCACCGCGAAGTTCGGGCCATATTTTGCAAAGCCGTCAGCGAACTCAGGCTTCGTCGCGACGCCCGAGGCATAGGCCATATAGCCGAGCAGCGAGAGCAGGGCGAGCACGATGGAGTAGGCGGGCAGGATCGCCGCATTGCGCCGGATGACATGGCCCGAGCTTGCGCTCAAGACGCCCGTCATCGAGTGCGGATAGAGGAAGAGCGCGAGCGCGGAGCCGAAGGCGAGCGTCGCATAGGCGCTATACATGCCGAGACTGTTTGCGGGCGGCGTCGCCAGCGTCAGCTTTTCGGTCGGCACGGCGGCGAAGATCGCGGCATAGCCGCCGAGCTTTGCCGGGATGATGACGACGGCGGCAATCACCGTGATGTAGATCAGCAGGTCTTTCACGATAGCGATCATCGCAGGCGCGCGCAGCCCGCTCGAATAGGTGAAGGCGGCAAGGATCACGAAGGCGATGATGAGCGGCATATGTCCCATGGTGCCATGCGTGTCGAAGCCGAGCGCGCCGATCACGGTTTCAAGACCGACGAGCTGCAGCGCGATATAGGGCATGGTCGCGACGATGCCGGTCAGCGCGATGGCGAGTGCGAGCCCTGCGTGACCGTAACGGCCTTTCACGAAGTCTGATGCTGTGACGAAACCGTGCTTGCGCGCGACCGACCACATGCGCGGGAAGATCAAAAAGACCAGCGGATAGACGATGATCGTATAGGGCACGGCGAAGAAGCCGATGGCGCCTGCGGTGAAGACGAGGGCAGGCACGGCGATGAATGTGTAAGCGGTATAGAGATCGCCGCCGAGCAGGAACCATGTGACGATGGTGCCGAAGCGTTGGCCGCCGAGCCCCCATTCATTGATGTGGTTGAGATCGCCCGCGCGCCAGCGTGCGGCGGCAAATCCCATGAAAGTGACAAATACGAATAGGGCGATGAAGACGTAGGTCGCGGTCCACTGCATGGTCATTTTCTTAGTTCTTATCTGTCGCGAGATAGACGGCGTAGGTGATGAGCGCGCTCAGCGGGATCCAGAGCATCTGGAACCAGTAATAGAAGGGCACACCCGCAAGCGTTGGCTCTATCCGGTTGAACCAGGGCACATAGAGAACCGGAATGAAGGGAATGAAGATCAGCGGCAGCAGCCAGCGGCGCTTGTGCGCGCTCCCCGAGCCCTTGGCGTCGTTATTGTTTGTCTGTGACATGATTTTCCCCCGTCTGCCCGCTGCCCCAACGGATCTTTTGTTGCGCGACTTTAGTTTGGCGGTCCGGGCCTGTCACCTGCCGGGGAGGGAAGCCTTTGCTAAAATTTTGAGGCGGGACTTGAAGAGATTTGATTTGTTATATTATAACATATCCTCAAATCGGCGAAGCTAAATAGCTATTGCAAATCATTTGCATCGTTATTAAGAGTCGCTCGCATCTTTTCTGAACACAATGGAGTTGGTTATGGGGGCTCAGCAGAGCATGAGGCGGGTTGCGGCAGTCCTGATCGGATTGTCGGTCTCGACAATGGCGTTTGCCGCAGGGGCGTAGGCAGACGAAACACAGGCTGAACGGATCGAAAAGCAAACGGGCAAGGAAGAGCCGGTAATCTCGGCCTCGATCGTCGGCACGGTCCAGACGGCAAGTGACAGTCGTATCAAGGACGAAGCGGCGCTGCGGCCTGAAATTTTCGTGACCCTGCCGGTTAAAGCCCTGAGCGGCGAACTTCATGTGCATGTCGAAGGCTCCACCACGCCGCGCACCAATGGCGTCACGAGCTTCCTTGGCGAATCCAACACCAATGTGGGCACGGCGACGAACGGGTCGGGTCATGGCCGTCTGCAGATTTCCGAACTCTTCTATGAATTCGAAGGCAGCGGCTTTTCGCTCAACTTCGGTCTCATCGACACGACGGCTTTCCTCGACACCAGCGCTTTTGCCAATGACGAACGCACGCAGTTCATGAACTGGTCGCTGGTGCATAACACCACCATCGAGTTTCCCGACTACACGCTCGGCGCGGCCTTTGTGACGGATGCCGACGGCGCAATGCCCGGCGTTACCGTCGTCGTCGGTGGCTCCAGCGGTCTCGGCGACAATGCCAGCCACAGCTACCCCGATCTCTTCGACGTGCGCAGCACCGGCAAGGGCGTCTTTGCAGCCGCGGAACTTGGCTGGGCGCTCGAAAGTCTGGGTGATGAAGGCGCGGTGCGTGTCGGCGTCTGGACGAATACAGCCGATCACACCTATCTCAGTGGTGCGACGGGCACCACGACCAACAAGGGTGTCTATGGCGTCCTCGAAGGCACGGCGCTTGGCACAGGCTGGACCTTGCGTGCAGGCAAGGCCGACAGCGACGTCTCGACGGCTGACTGGTTTGTCGGCGGTGCGCTTCAGCGTCAGTTGAGCGACAAGCTCGTTTCGGGCATTGGCCTCACTCACACGACGGTTTCCGACAAGCTCGGCGCAGGCTTCTCCGATACCACCCAGGCGGAAGCCTATGTGAAGTATGATGTCATCGATCACGTCGCGCTGACACCGTCCATCCAATGGGTCCGCAACCCCGGTTTCGACAGCACGGGAACGGTCGTTGACGAAGATGCATGGGTCTTCGGCCTGCGCGTCGCGCTCGAAATGTAACAGGGCTGCCTATTAGTCCGGGCTTGTGTGTTTCACGCCGATCGATAAGAATTACGGCGTGAAACACCACAAGCGCCAATCTCTTTTTTCCTCCGCCCGGCGCGCCCAGCGTCGCGAGCATCTATTGCATCCGGGTCACGGTGTCGGTGGGATCACCGGCTGGCGGCGCTGGCTCGCCAATATCCTGCTCATCATCTTTGTTGCGCCGCCGGTCATGTTCATCGGCTACCGCTATATTCCGCCCTTCATCACGCCCTTGATGATCATCCGCTCCGCCGAGGGTTTCGGTCTGACGCGGCATTGGGTGCCGCTTTCTGAAATTTCACCAAATCTGCAACGTGCCGTCATCGCGTCGGAGGATGCCCGTTTTTGCCTGCATCATGGTTTCGACTGGGTGGCGGTTCACAAGGCAATCGAACGCAATGCCGAGGGTGGCCATCGTCTGCTTGGCGCCAGCACCATCAGCATGCAGACGGCAAAGAATCTTCTGCTCTGGCCGGGACGCGATTATCTGCGTAAAGGGGCGGAAGCCTATCTGACCATGTGGCTTGAAATGTTCGTGCCGAAGAAGCGCATCCTCGAGCTTTATCTCAACGAGATCGAATGGGGGCAGGGCATCTATGGCGCGGAAGCGGCGGCGCGCATTTATTTCAATACCAGCGCCGCCAAATTGACGCCCCGACAGGCTTCCCTCATGGCCGCCGTATTGCCCAATCCGCTCGGGTGGCGTCCCGACTATCCCGGCCGTTGGGTCAGCGAACATGCGCGCACCATCGAGGGCCGCATGAATGCGGTCTTCCTCGGCAAGGATGGTCCCTGTCCCTGATGACTTAGCCGTGTTCGGCGGGAGCTTGTTCCGTCGCGCCGGTCATGCTTGCGGCAAGAGCGCAGAGTTCGGCGGAGGTGCGCGCCAGCTGCCAGCCTGACAGATCGACCATGTCGCCATGCACATAGTCCTGCCTGATGCGGGCGGCGAGCGCGTCGCGCAGTTCCGCGGGCGTGCCATCCTTTGTCCAGCCTGTCGATTGCACACGTCGTTCGATAGTGGCGGCAATCGCTTCCGTCTCGCGGGGCAGTGAATGGACCTGCATCAAGAGGACGCCGAGGCGTGCGGCGCCTTCCTTGTCGGTGAGAAGACTCATGAGTTTGTCGGCAAGCGTGCCATTGTCCGGCTCGAACAGATGGAAAGAGGCGGGCAGTGCGCCAGCGACGAGTGCCACGCCGCCGAGGATCATGACGTTGCGGCGCGAGATCGCGGGGTGATGAGAATGCTCGCTCATGGCTCAGGCGCCTTCCACGAATTGCTGTTTGACATGATCGGAAAGCCGCATCGCCAGCGCCAATATGGTCAGCGTCGGATTGATGGTGGCAGACGTCGTAAAGAGCGAGCTACCGGCGATATAGAGATTGTCGATGCCATGCACCTTGCAGTCGGCGTCCACCACGCCCTTGCGCGGGTCTGTTGCCATTCGCGTCGTGCCCATGTGGTGGTTGCCCCAGCCTTCGGCTTCGTCCCACTTGGGCTTGTCCTTGAACATGATGCGCACGGTGCCATTACCCCATTCGCCGAAGGCGCGGGCGAGCGTTTCGAGGTTTTTGTGCAGGTTGGTGCGGTCTTCGAGATTGAGCCGCCAGTCGAGCTTCGTGCGTGGCAGTCCCAGCGCGTCTTTCTCGTCATCGGAAAGCATGACGCGGCTCAGCGGGTTTGGCGTCTGCTCGGTTGCGCAGCCCGACGCATAGCGCATGCCAAGTACGGGGCCGTCGGCGGATTTCGCCGTTGTCGAATGCAGCAGCTGCAACAGGTCGGGTTCGAGCGCGGCGTCGGCATCCGTTTCCTGTTTGCCAGCGTCCATGCCGTCGCTGCGGATCAGCTTCCACTCCGAGAAGGTGATGACCGTGCCGAGGCGGCGTGTGCGGCGCAGATATTCGTCGGTGAACATGAAGACGCCGCGGATCTGCGCGCCGCCGAGTTTCGTGTAGGTCTTGTAATAGGGCGTGACGAAAGCGGGATCGGTGATGAGGATCTGCACCGGCTGGCCGATATGCGGATGCTCCATGAAATAGCGGCCCACCACATCATGGCCGTTGCCGAGGCCTGTCTTCTGCACACTGTTCGACAGCAGCAGCATGCGTGCATTCTCGATGCCGCCGGTCGCCAGGATTACGCGCTTGGGGCGCACGGTGAATTTGACGCCCGTCAGCGTTGCGACCTTCAGATGGTCGATGGTCTTTGCCGTTTCATCCGGCACGATCTCCGTCACATTGGAGTTGAGATAGGTCTTGATGTTCGGCGCACTTTCGATGGCCTTGCGATAGACCTGTCCGAAGCGTGTCGGCGGGCTGTATTCGAACCAGCGCGTCACGACATCGCCGCCGGGCAGCGGCAATGGATGGTACTTACCGCCGTCCGACCACCAGTCGTCATCGTTGAAGCGGAAGGGTCCTACCTGCGCCACCTGGTTCGCGCGTTCGTAGAAGGGCACCAGCTCGTCATAGGTGATCGGCCAGCCCGAATGGGGCACCCAGTCGCGCTCCTCGAAGTCGATGGGCTGCATCGGACGGCACCAGCCGCCCCAATGGTTGGTCGAGCCGCCGAAATAGCGAAGGCGTGAGGTATCGAGCGGGTAGGGCACACCGACGCTTTCGCCATCGTAGAGGGCCTGCGTGTCCGGCTCGAAGTCGAGCCCGCCGCTTTCGATCAGCGTAATGGAAATGCCGCTGCCGATCAGCTCGCGCGCAATGGTGATCCCCGCCGCGCCCGCGCCGATAATGGCGAGGTCGGTGTCAACGATGGTGCCGTCCGGCACCTGCCGCCCGTCAATGAACATCTAGTGGTCCGTCTCCAAAAGCCTGTTTGTGTGCTCTGGTCCGCTGCCGTCCATGTCCCTTGTCGGGGCATGGCTATCGCCCTATGCGTCGCGCATATTCTGCCAGTTTGATGTGTTTCAATAGCGTGTCAATTTTGCGGCGCAACAGGGATTTTTGCGAGGCAGGCGCAACTTCTAGGGTGCGTAGCGAAATACCGGGTTTTTTGGTGTTTTGGGCTGGACCCACCTTGAGGCGATGTGTCAGTTTCTCTGCCAATAAAAATGCCCCGACGAACGGGCACCCCCATCAGGGGCCGGCAATCCGATCCCTTGGCCGTTCAGGCCGATCAGATCCTTTGCGAGGCTTCCGGGACGCTTCAAACGGAGAGAAAATATGACCGATTATCTGAAGTTTTACATCAACGGCAAATGGGTTGACCCCACAACCCCCAAGACCGAAGACGTCATCAACCCGGCGACCGAAGAAGCCATTGCCAAGATCAGCATGGGCAGCGCCGACGACGTGAACAAGGCGGTCGCCGCCGCCAAGGCTGCCTTCCCGTCCTATTCCACGACGTCGAAGAAGGAGCGCATTGAGCTTCTGGAAGCCATCATCGAAGCCTACAAGAAGCGCTACCCGGAAATCGCCGCGGCGATCACGTCGGAAATGGGTGCGCCGAACGGTCTTTCGATCAATGCGCAGGCCGCGATGGGCGTCGCGCACTTTGCGACCAATCTTGAGCTGCTCAAGAACTACGAATTCGAAACCGACAAGGGCACCTCGCGCATCGTTCGCGAACCCGTCGGCGTCTGCGGTTTCATCACGCCCTGGAACTGGCCGATCAACCAGATCGCCTGCAAGGTCGCGCCCGCTCTCGCCGTTGGTTGCACCATGGTGCTGAAGCCTTCGGAAGTCGCCCCGATCAACGCCTATCTCTTCGCCGAAGTTCTCGACGAAGCTGGCGTGCCCGCTGGCGTCTTTAACCTCGTCAATGGCGATGGCCCCTCGGTCGGTGCGCCGCTCTCGGCTCACCCCGATGTCGACATGATGTCCTTCACGGGTTCGACCCGCGCCGGCATCCTCGTCTCCAAGGCGGCTGCCGACACGGTCAAGCGCGTCGCGCTCGAACTCGGTGGCAAGTCGGCCAACATCGTTCTCGACGATGCCGACTTCAACAAGGCGGTTGCGGGCAGCGTCATCGGCATGATGTCCAACTCCGGCCAGTCCTGCAACGCGCCCTCGCGCATGCTGGTTCCCGCCACGCGTCAGGCTGAAGCCGTGGCGATTGCCAAGGCCGCTGCTGAATCGATCAAGGTTGGCGATCCGACCGCCGAAGGCATCAACATGGGCCCGGTCGTTTCGGAAGTTCAGTTCAACAAGATCCAGGGCCTGATCCAGAAGGGCATCGAGGAAGGCGCGACGCTCGTCACGGGCGGCACGGGTCGTCCCGAAGGCCTCAACAAGGGCTACTACGTCCGCCCGACGATCTTAGCCGATGTCACCAACGACATGACGATTGCACGCGAAGAAATCTTCGGCCCGGTTCTCACCATCCTGCCCTACAAGGACGAGGAAGACGCCGTCTCCATCGCCAATGACACGGTCTATGGCCTGTCGGGCTATGTGCAGGGCGAACCGGAACATGCCCGCAAGGTCGCCTCGCGTCTGCGCACCGGCAACGTTCACCTGAACCTCGCCGGCCCCGACCTCAACGCGCCTTTCGGTGGTTACAAGCAGTCCGGCAACGGCCGCGAATGGGGCGAGTTCGGCTTCGAAGAATTCCTCGAAGTCAAGGCAGTGCTCGGCTACAACGCCGCCTAAGCTTTCGGGATTATTCCGAATACGGAAAGCCGGTGCGAGAAATCGCACCGGCTTTTTGTTTGGGCATCCTTCGAGACGCGGCTTCGCCGCTCCTCAGGATGAGGTTCTCTAATTGATGCCTCATCCTGAGGAAGGCCGCAGGCCTGTCTCGAAGGATGGCGACACCTCTGTGCCCTCATCGCACCCAAAGTAGTTCTGAACTCGCCCCGACTGTCCTATAGTCGTCGCAGGTTCATATTCATCCATCGGGGTCACCTTGTCCGACACTTCCAGAAATGCCGCCCCGCGCGGTGCGCTTGCCATTCGTGTGCTCGCCATGCCCGCCAATACCAATCAGAACGGCGATATCTTCGGCGGCTGGCTGCTGGGGCAGATGGACATTGGCGGCGACATTACCGTGGCGCGGTTGAGCAAGAGCCGCTGCGTCACCGTGGCGGTCGATGAGATGAGTTTTCACAAGCCCGTCTGCGTCGGCGATGTCGTCTGCATCCATGTGGATGTCCTTCATGTCGGCAGAACCTCGGCCAAACTCGATATCGAGGCCTGGGTCGTCCGCCAGAACGAGGTCGATCCCATCCAGGTCGCGCAGGGCAAGTTCACCTATGTCGCCATCGACGATGCGGGCCATCCCAAAGCCATCGCAGAGGGTGCGAGCGCCTGATGAGTACTGTCACTCACGCAGCGGTCGAGGCTGTCGTCGATGCCATCATCCGTGACGTCGGCAAGACCATCGTTCTGGGTCTGCCGCTCGGCGTCGGCAAGGCCAATACGATCGTCAATGCGCTCTATGCCCGCGCGGTCGCCGATCCCTCCATTCGCCTCAGCATCTTCACAGCCTTGACGCCGGAGGTGCCGCGCGCCTCGGGCGAGCTTGAGCACCGTTTTCTCGAGCCCTTCGCGACGCGCGTCTTCGGCGGCTATCCCGCGCTTGCCTATGCGTCCGCCCAGCGCAGCGGCACATTGCCCGCCAATATCGATGTGGTTGAATTCTTCTTTCTCGCAGGCGCGCGGCTTTCCGTGCCGGGCGCGCAGCAGAGTTATATCTCCGCCAATTACACCCATGCCGCCGCCTTCATGCTCGAGCGCGGCGTCAATGTCATCACGCAGCTGGTGGCGAAGAAGGAGATCGACGGCAAGACGCGCTACAGCCTGAGCTGCAACACCGATATGACGCTCGATCTTCTTGCCGCGCGGGCAGAGGGTAGGGCCGCCTTCGCGCTCGTCGGCGAGGTCAATTCCGAGCTTCCCTTCATGCCCGGCGCTGGCGATCTTGCCGCCGACACCTTCACGCATGTGCTTGACGATCCCGCGAGCGACTTCCCCCTCTTCACCGCGCCCAAGGAGCCCGTCAACCTCACCGAATATGCCACCGGATTTCATGTCGCCCGCCTCATCGCCGATGGCGGTACGCTGCAGATCGGCATCGGCAAGCAGGCCGACGCACTCGTCCATGCGCTCACCCTGCGGCAGCAGAAGAACGACGCCT
>Ga0098044_1000620_pt1 | contig 18768 bp, 35 predicted proteins | sample 10_taG_FD_75053 | JGI IMG/M metagenome (GOLD analysis project Ga0098044, IMG submission 75053) | Marine viral communities from the Subarctic Pacific Ocean - 10_ETSP_OMZ_AT15264 metaG | ecosystem: Environmental > Aquatic > Marine > Oceanic | place: Pacific Ocean | collected 2015-01-16 | reverse complement strand
CTAGCGAGTTTTCACCCGGTGCCGGCCCCGTGGGACCGACACTCGACACTCGACACTCGACACTCGACACTCGACACTCGACACTCGACACTCGACACTCGACACTCGACACACACCAACCGACCCGAGGAGGTCACCATGAACACCGAAGTCACCACTTACACCGCTGAACTCGGATACTGGGGTCACGCCGGTCTCGGCATCCCCGCTTTCCGGTCCCTCGTTGACGAACTCGTCAGTGGCAAGACCGCCGACGACGAAGAGTTCCGAGGGCTGGTTGTGGGATTCGATGACACGATGGACAAGCACAACGGACCGTCCATCCATGTGGTGAACATCGAAGATGGCGAGGGGCGTGGAGTCAAAATCCGTTACCGCCGCATTGTTGAACTGACGATCTGGTAGGAGGTGGTCGAGGAAGTGTGGTCGTGACCGACGTACTGACCCTGCGGCGTTCAGCCCCGAACGAGAAACCCCCCGGAAAACCGGGGGGCCTCTCTACCGATAACCAACACTGGAAGGTAGTCCAGTGAGGGTTGCCGACACCTTACACCAAGCGACACACGACACCCGACACCCGTCAGTCAGCGTTTTGTAATGTCGCCCTCATTTCGGCCAAGTGCCGGCGGGCTTCGCTGAGGGATGCGGGGTTGGTGACTGGTTCTAGTTGCCAGTCTGCTTTGGTGCTGTTGTTGATGGCATCGACGGTTTCTTTGAGTTCGGCCCAGGACGGCCAGAATTTTGAGGTGTCCATGAGTTTGTCGATGGCTTTGATGGTTTGTGCGAAGTCGAGGCGGGTGAGTCGGTTGTTCCAGAGGTGGAGGGTGGGGTCGGAGATTTTGGTGGGCCATGCTTGTGACATGGCGAGGAGGGCGTGTTTGGCTTCGTCGGGGGTCACGGCGTCTATCTCATGCTCGTTGTCGGCAGCATTCGCAACAACGACTTCGACCCAGACCAGTTCTCTATCGCTGCGACTGCTGTCAGTGTCAGGTTGAAGTTCGCTTTGCCCTGAACAGTTGGCTCCAAGTAGCCGACTTTGCGTGCTTGGTGGACAAGGTTTCTCGCATGGTCTTCACTGCATCCGAGCTCGTCCGCGAGCCGCGGATAGATGCCGCGGTGCCCCGCCATCCACGAATAGCAGGCTGCAATCTGCAACAGGTTGAGGTCACTGATAGTTCGGCCTCGCCCCGGCAGGTTCAGTACAGCGTTGGCAAGGCGTTGTGCGGGTTCGTAGTTGGCGGTAGTTGGCAACGCCAACAATGCGCGGATGCGAGTTGAGTTTCTGTCGAACTCGTCAAGCAGTGTCAGTATGCGTTCTCGGGTGTGTTCGTCGGGGGTCACAGGACGCCTTCCTCCTGGCGGTGCCGCTGCGCGATCAGATCGTCGCGTGCCCCGTCGAGTTCACGGGTGATTTCGTTCGGATCGTCAGCCGTCGCTGCAGCACGTTCGCCACGAGCCAGCCGTATCTCCCATGCCCGCCCCTCTGGCGTGGTCGCGCACCCGATGCTGATGGCGGCGTTGTGGCCCAAGCTGGGGTAGCGGCGTTTGAAGTAGGCGATGCGCTGCACCTGTGTCATGGCGTCAAGGTCGGTCATCCGGCCCCCTCTTTTGCAAGCAACGCTTCTTTAGACACAGGCGCAGGGGCGTTAGATAGTTTGTTTGCGTACTCCGACGCTTCGATACGCGAGTTGAATGAAGCGGCAGCCTCTCCGTTTACCAGCACTGTCCAGCGGACGATGCGTAGGCCGGCACCGATGCAAACAGTGTTGGGGCGGATCTCGGCGTCAGTCATCGACACGTTCCAACAAACAGATACGCACCACCCGGTCGTCACGATCCGGTGCCCGATCAACATGCCGGACTGAAATAGATGCAGCGGGGACTTTCATCCAGGCTGCGATGTCTCCGATGGACAGGTAGATGCGATGTTCGCGGGTGTGGCGGGCTACTTCATGGTCAGGCATCAGACAGCAACTCCAACGCCAACTCGGCTTGTTGTTGGCAGCATCCGTTGCCGAGCATTTTCAGCATGGCTGTGCGTGATAGGCCCAGGTCGCAGACCCAGCCTTCCGGTAGTCCGAGCATCCATTCCACAAACCACGGGTTCAATCCTCGGTCGTCGACTGGGGCGGGGGCTGGTCGTCCAAGGATGTATTCCCATCGTTGGATTGCAGGTTCATAAGGACCGAAGCGGTGTGCGGGGCGTGATCTGTCCGACGCTTCTCCCAGTCTATGTTCGGGCCGAACACCTTCGCGTCGACTGAGGTCGGCGTCGGTAGTAGCCGAAGTATCTCGATCTCCAAACTCGCCCCGTGTCCGTTGCCGTTGCCGTGACGTTCCTTCATCTCGTCGGTCCAAGAGTCCCACTCCTCGGGCGTCTTGCCTCGGCCCATGTCGTTCACTACCGGCGTCGGCAGCAGGCGCGCTATCGCGTTCTCCAGGTTCTGCGGCTGATCGAGCGGCCGTATCCACGGCTTCGAGTTGCGGGGTTCGGCGTTCTGCGCCCGAGGCGTTGGCAGCAGCGCCGCTGCCGTTCGTAGATCCAACCCCCCGTCGCCGTGAACCCCCGGCCCGTTCGTGTCCGAAGTCCGAGGCGTCGGCAATGCGGGCAACGCAGAACCATCGCGCACGCTTATGAGGAGCGCCGGCGTCGCTCGCCCGGACAACACCCCATCGGATGTCGTCATACCCCATGCTGGTAAGCGTTCCAATGACTCCAGGCCCCCCCAAAGTAAGATGCCCTGCAACATTTTCAAGCACGACGACTCGGGGTCGTAAAACGCCAATGGCGTCAGCGATGAAGGCGAAGATGGCCCGGTCATCATCGTCGCCCTGCCGTTTGCCAGCGTGTGAATAAGGCTGGCAGGGGTAGCCCGCGCAAACCACATCCACCGGCTCGACCTGCCGCCAATCGAGAACGGCCGTTAGGTCGCCCAGGTTCGATACGCCGGGAAACCGGGCAGCAAGCACCCGGGCGCAATCCTTGTCGAGTTCCGAATGCCACGCCACCGTTGCGTTGAAATGGGCTGCGACAGCAAGATCCAAACCGCCATAGCCGCTGCAAAACGACCCGACTCGAGACACCATCAGACTCCGCTGCCACCAAGACCCGCCTTCATACAGGGAGCGCTTTCACATACAACGACTGATAAAGCCTTTGCTTGCCATGCGGCGTATCAACCAACACATAATCCCAACGCTTCGTTCGCACCTTTAGACCCCTTTGTTTCCCAACCCGCTGGATATAACGCGCTAAATCAGAGAACCCCATCGCTTGCAAGTCGGCTTCTGTGATTCGCCAAGTGTCGCCATTTAGCCATTCGTCCATTGGGTAACTGGAACCTTGGTTTGTCCATTGGTCGAATCCGTTGCAGATTTCAGCCATATCGTGACCTTGGGTAGTTGACGGCGCGGTATCCGTCGGTGGTGAGGCGTCTGTTGAGGATGCGTTCGCGTCCACGGGGGGTGACTCCTCCCCATATCCCAAAAGGTTCGAATCGGTCGAGTGCGTCGTTGAGGCACGGGACTTGGACTGGGCAGGTGGCGCAGGTGGGGTGGACGCGGTTGGCTTTGGTGGGTCGTCCTGCGGTGTCGCGGTAGAAGTTGTCGGTGTCCATGCCTTTGCAGGCTGCGAGGTCACGCCAGGTCACGACGCACATTCCCAATGCGACCAGCCGCCACCCGCACGATCCACCAAAAACCTCGCCGCCTGTGTCGCCTGCACCGGATCCAACCGGGCCGCAGGGTCCGGATCCACCCCAGCATCCTCGGCTACCCAAAGGTACGTCCGCAGTTGGAACTGCCACAGCCCAGCGGCACTCTTCGTTTGCGGGGTTTTATTCTTCGCCCCGGTCCAGATCGCATCCGGGTTCCACGACGACTCACACGCGACGACCGCCGCCGCATACTCGTACTCGTCGCCCGGGAAGAACCCCCGCACGATGCCCTCCAAGTATTCACGGGTCACCGGGGCAGGCAGCGTCGTCGGAACGGCCGACACCTCCTTGTCTGTGGTTGTGTCGGTTGCCCGAGCTGGTGACCCGCTAAGTAGTGGACCGGGCGGGAATCGAACCCGCGTCCGCTCCGCCAACGCCACAAAATCTGTGCGCGTCAGCGGAGAGTCGAAGCCTGCTTTCCGGCCCGAGGTCGTGGTAGTGGGAAGCAGCGTCGCCCTCAGCGATTCCGCTGACAGAACCACCCCGTAGCCCAGGCTGGACAGTGGTTCTGCGGAGGGGAGTTCAGCGGAACCCGATACGCCAAAGGCGACGCTGCTTCCTTGTGGCTGGCAGGTTCCAGCCAGCGCGCCCAAGAGAATAAACGCTGCTGTACCAAACACGATGCCGAGCCACTGCTTCATGGTGTAGATTCGTCTGTTGCGAACTGAGGGAAATCACCCTGTTTCTCCCAGTCATACGGTGTCCGACGGGTCGTCCTCGATCCACCCACGGGCACGGCCACCCCACACCCCGAACTCTTCGCGCCGCCCCGCGTCGTAACACTTGCGCCGAACGACGCAACCTCGGCAAACCCGTCGAGCAGTCGTGTAATAACGCTTCTCGTAAAAGACCTGAACCGGTTCATCAACACAAGCACCCCTCGCCTTCCACTCAGTTCGTCGTTGTCCCACCAAGCCGCTCCAAGATCGCTGTCTGCGTTTCAGACAGCCGCGGCTCACGCTGTCTGCGCTGTTCCCTCGCAGAAATGTCCAACGCTGTCGCCCATGCGCGTTGCGAAGTCCACTTCCAACAGTTGTTGAGCGCCCCGAAAATGCACTCCTGGTCAAAGCCGCCTTCGACGGCCTCTCGGATGCGTTTCTTGATTGTCTCTACGCGGGTGGATGGCAGCAGTGGCCGGCAGTCCGGGGTGTTGCGCCATGCGGTGAACAGGCGGTCTGCGACTGCGGCAGGCGCGACCGACTCGTACCCGGTGAACAGCTCCACATCAGTCATCGGCAACACCCGCCTTCGACTGCTCCACCGCCCCCAACGCCGACAACAACAGGTTTTGCGCCTCAATCCGTTGTGTCTTTTCCCGGATCTCGTCCTGCATGTCGTCAACCAGTTCGTCGTACTGGTCGATACACCGATCCGCCATAAACGTCCGGGCCTGGAACTCGCGGCAAGCCTTATCCAGATTCGCCAACTCTGCGAACAAGGACTCTCTCGTTTTGAACCACCTTCTCAACCGCCTCATGGCAGTACCTCCGTAAACTGTCTCAAACTCATCACGACGTAGGAGTCCTCCACTGGACGGTTGCGGCGTTTCACGACGACGCATCCGAACGGGACTCCCGCGTTTTCTGCCTGCACTTCGGCTTCGTGAATGAAGGAGTGCAGTTCCTTCGCCCACGCCTGCACCGCCTTACATTCGATGGCCCAGTCGGGCACGCCCACCAAATCGCCGCGGTCTACAGAACCGTGCAGGGCACGACGCTCCACCGGATACGGCTTACGGGCGTCGATGTAGTCGGCTACCTCACCCTCATACCGGGTGCCTTTGATCTTGTTTGGGTGACTCACGACGCCGCCAACCTCGCCTGGATTCTCTCGGCGTCCCTGTGAACCATCCGGAAGCCCCCCACCAGCGCTGTCGGGAGACCATCGTCAACGCCCAAACCAGTTGCCGCCCTTTCCAACCTTTCAGCCATGCGGACGGACACCCGAGCCAACACAACAACCGTTTCGGCCAACTCGGCAGACACCGAACAACAACTACAGCGGCAACCAAGCGCGTCTTCGTTCATTAGAACGGTTCCTCCCCGGCAGCCCACTGCTGCTGCACAGGCGCAACCGCCAGTTCCGGTTCACGCTCCGCCCGCTCCGCGGTTGTCGTCGCCCACGCCAAACTGGAACCCAAACTGTCCGCCCGAATCTTCCAGGTCACACGCTTCGACCCGTCCTTCTTCGACTCCCATTCCTCGTTCTGCAACGCCCCAGTGAAAACGATGTGGTCACCGGCATGAAGCGAAGAAGCAGCGTTGGTCGCCAACCCTTCCCATATCTCCATGTCGATGAACAGCGAAGTCCATTCGCCTTTCACCTTCTTGTTGGACGACCGGAGCCGTAGTTTCCCGACGACCGTGCCTGACGGCAGATCAGTGAGCTCAACTGCTTTAGACGCGTTCGGGTGTGGCTTCACCAGATACCCGTCGCCAAATACACGAATCATGTGGAGGCCTCCTTCTTTGCGGCTTCCTGGTCCAACCGTTGATCCACGGCCTCAATGTCCTCAAATGAGGTCAAATCAGATGCCTTAGCGATCTTGCGGCCAAGCACTTCCGACGCCAGAGCCCGAACCCCGGCGGCGTCGTACCCGAACGTCTTCGCACGGGCACCCAACTCGGTCAACGCCTTCGCCAACTCTGCATCCGGGACGGCGGCGGGGCCGGAAGCACCCGTGGATGGTTGGGGGCGGGTGCCGTCTGGTGCGACACCTCCAGATTCCGACCCCGCCGCCTTGCCCTTCGGCTTTGCTCGCTGCTTCGACGGCGGCGCGTCCTCGCCCATCCATAGATGCAACGCCACGCCGAAACGCATCGCTGCCCGCTTGATGAAGTCAATTACCGCCTCCTTCAACAACTCGTCCTTGTGAGCGGCGACGACGCCAACCTCGACGCGGGTCACGCCGCATACGGTCATGCGGCCCCACAGGCTTGCGTGATCGTTCGCATACGCCAGGACCGGCAAACCGTTGTCGTCAACAGCGAGCGGTTCCCACGACCATTCCGGGTCAACGGACAGCAGCCGCTCCGTCACATGCCCGTGATCCACATAGTCGGCAGCGAACTTGCCGCCGCCGCCCTTCGTCTTGATGATCTCTGGCGGGAACGGAACTAACAGTGCGGCAACCTGTTCGGGAGTCATGCCGACACCTCCGCGAAGAGCTGCCGCTGACCGGCAGGCTCAGGCTCCCGCAGGCGATACACCCACAAGCCGTCATGGTTCTCGCTACGTTTCCGGTCAACGTCGTATCCGCCGAACCGGGCCTTCCGCAGATCACGGATTCGCGCCGTCACCGACGCATCCGACTCGACCTCTGCCAACAACATGATTTCTTGAACCGTGCGCCACTGGCCGTCAGCCATCGCATCGCGCACCCGCTCCCACTGCTTCCGCAAACGGACGCCATCAAGACGCTCATCAAACGTCGTCCCGTCGAACCTCATACCCGGTCCTCCACGCGGTCCAGGTCCGCATCGCAGATGTCGCATTTGTTGTCGAACCGGTCAAGCAGGGACTCGCCAATGAGGCGGGTGCAGTTCCAGCACTTGACGTAGAACTTTGAGTTGCCCCGGTTGCCGCTCACGGGGCTACCTCCACGGGAACCTCAGCCAACCAAGACTCCCGAACCACCAACGGAGCCTCGGCCACCGGCACCTGCTCCGACGGCAAGTCCGCGCAATAATCACGCACCCGGCAGTAACGACAGTTCCACGGCTTCCCACGCTTGGCCCCATACCCCACCGGAGCAGAAACCAGCCCGTGCCCCGGGATGTTCCTGGCAGGAATCAGATTGCCCTGCGCCTGCTCCCAAACCGCCTGCATCCGATGCAACTCGTCATACGCCAGTTGCTCCAACGTCTGCCCCGTGTCCCCGAACAGGTCATCGAGGTAGAAGGTCCACTCCATCGACTCGCAAAGAGTGATCTTGTCCATGTACGACGACTCACGGGCAAAGTAAGCAACAAACACCCGACGGATGCCCAGCCCCAGCGCGTAGATCGCCGCCTGCACAACCTCCTTCTGTTCAGGCCCGCTCTCCCGCGCCAACTTGTACGGAAACGCACCCTTGTATTTGAACTCAAACACAGCCCGGCTCTGCCCCGACGGATGCCGCTTGCAGCCCATCGTCCCTGCGCCATCAGCTGACCCCGACACCGTGAAACCAAGATGCGTCAACGTCACCGGCACCTCAGCCTCAAAATCTTCCAGCACATGCGCCAACCCCTGCTGCGCTATCTCATGCCCGGAGTTCCCTTGGTGCATCGCAAGGCCCGAAACCTCGTCGGGGAAATGGCAATCGGGCACCCCCGCCGCTGCAAACGCGAGTTGGCGGGCACACCCACCGGACCCCGACGCCCTCATCCCGAAACCAAGCACTGTCGGCTTTGGCCCGTCCCGCTCCGCTTTCGCTCGCAGGTACACCCCGATAGCGCTTGCTACGAACCCGGTGCTTCCACTACTGTCATCCATGCCATACCCCCAGGTACGGGGAAGCGTCTTGCAGTTCGCCAGCGGTGCCCGGGTACGGAAATCTCCCTACTGGGAGGCTGTCACCCGGTCAGGGGTGCAATCCGTAACCGTCTACAACCACATGGAGATGCTGCTGTGAACACTTCCGTTTACTTGTCGGGGGACACACTACGGGACGATCAGCGATATGTCAAGTACCTCACGGTTTGCACAACTCACGGATACACATTACAACCTCGGGATGGTCGATCTCCGAGGTTTGATTGACGAGTTCATCGGGGGTCGCCGGCCACCGTATGAGGCCGAGTCGGCGCGAGGGCGTCGCAACATGCTGCGTCAGTTCTGCCGCGACTCTCAGTGCCGCGTTGTTGCTGATCTGACAGTAGAGGCAATGAGCGATTGGGTGCATGACCCGGAGGCGTCGCCCGCTTATCGTCGTTCGCGGTTCTCAGCTCTTCGCGTGTTCTCCACGTTCCTGGTGACTGAGGGGTATATGGAAAGGAACTTGGGCTGGGAGATTGCGGCTCCGAAGGTGCCGCGTCGTGTGCCTCGTCCGTTGAGCCACAGCGATGCGTCGAAGTTGATGGCGACGGCTCGTCACCTCGACGCGCATCCCCGGTCGCGGGCGGTCGGCATTTCCAACCAAGTGATTGTCTCGTTGATGTGCCAAGAGGGTTTGCGGGCGATAGAGATTCGCCGGCTGGAGGTGGCCGATCTTGACTTTGAGTCAGCGACTATGCGCGTCGTTGGGAAGGGGTCGCATGAGCGGGTGTTGCCCTTGTCTGGTCAGACGGCGGCGTTGTTGCGTCGGCATTTGCGGGAGAGCCACACGGGGTTTGGGCCGGTGTTGTCGAAGCGGGATTCCCGAGAACCGTTGTCGAAGTCTGCGATGAATCATCGGACGATGAATCTGTTTTCCAGGGCTGGCGTGAAGACAGCTCCGTATGACGGGAAGTCGGGTCATGCGATGCGGGCGACGGCGGCGACGGATGTGTATGAGGCGTCGGGGCATGATGTTCGGGCGGTGCAGGAGATGTTGGGTCATTCGTCGTTGGCGACGACGGAGGCGTATTTGCGTCGGGCTTCTGTTCAGCAGTTGCGTGAGGCGATGGCTGGCCGCGAGTATTAGGGCTTGACTCTACGCGGGTAGCGGTTTATCTTGCGACTCACCTATTAGCCGGAGCAGGGGAGTTTGCCATGAACGGATTAGCGTTGACGATCAGCCGTCACCGTCGGAAGCGTGGAATAGCGCAGACGGCGGCTGCTGCGGAAGTGGGGTGGACGCAAGCGAAGTGGAGCCGTCTGGAACAGGGGCAGTCGAAGCCCTACAAGGATGTTCCTGTCCTGGCTGAGTGGTTGGGAATCTCGGTTGACCGGGCGTTGAAGTTGCTGGATTCCCCGGCTGGAGTTGAGAAGGACTTGCTTGATCTCCAAGCTGAGGTCGCTGGGCTTACCGATTTGGCGTCTGACGCGTTGGGGCGGATCGAGGCCCGGTTGGAGCGGTTGTCTGCGATTGTGGACGAGTTGGTTGGGTCGGACCACCCGGGCGCGGTCGCTGTCGGGTCGGCGTTGCGCCAGCACCGAGCAGCGCATGGTTGGTCGCCCGCTGAACTGTCAGTCGAACTTGGTGTTCCTGCGGCGGCGATCCGGTGGATTGAAGAGGGCACGTTTTCGCCTTGGGGCCACAGAGCCGCTATAGCCAGGGTGCTGGGCGTAGAAGTGAAAGTGTTGGAGGCGGTTTTGTGCGGCGAATCCGCTGAGGACATTGAAGCGTCGGTGGTGGCGTTGCAGGAGCGGGTTGCTGTCGGCAGCATGATGCACGCTGATGCTGCCCGCAACATAGAAATCGGTTCGCAGGCGATTACAGATGTTGCCGAATCCTGCGTGGCGGCGAAGGAGGAAGTTGGCAGATGATGGCCCTTGGTTTCAGCGAATATTGTGCTGCGACGCGATGCGACGAATGTGCTTACCAGCCGGGGGAGTGTGCGTGGGCGGGGCTGATGTCCGACGTTGTAATCGGCGGGGGCCACCCGGCTGTTTCGTGGGTGGCTACGGAACAGGAGCGGGCAGTAGAAGCAAAGAAGTTGCGTGCCGCAGCCGACAGAGAGGCGCTTCGGCAGGAATCAGAACTGTTCCGACTCGGGACAGTGATCCGCAAGGACTTCTTCCGGTTGTTCGGCAGTCCACCTACTGCCTGCTATTCGTGGCAGTTGAAAACCGGGCGGGTGCTTGATTGGGGGACATCGCTACCGGTTGCGAAGAAACCGATTTCAGAGGTCGTGAACGCAGGTGCCCTCAATGTGTTCGATGTGCTAGGCAAAGAGGCTTACCAAATCAGTTATTTAGGCAAGGTGCCAGACATCGTGGCGATGGTCGAAGCCGTTGGGTACCACACAAGTGTCTCGTTGTGGAAGGGTGCCTACACGGTCGGGTATCTCAACTGTCGCGTTGGGCATGAGGTGCATACATACTGTGCTTCCCTGGTTGGCGATTTCTCTTACTGGGTTGCCCGGTCGAACCGGGTGCGGGCAGCGTTGTTGGAGCGGTTGCCCCTGGAGTTGCGTCGCGACTTCCCGTTGGAGCAACCGTGTTAGTCGGCCAGAGATGCCGACCCTGCCCCCAACCGGGTCGCTGCCCAACCCTTTAGCACGGATAGGACGCCGGCAACACCGGACGCCAGAACGAGTTTCCAGGTATCGACGCCAAGGCTTAAAACGGTAGAAGTGCCTAGGGTTGCCGCCGCACATTCGATGAATGTCGCTAGGCAGCGTTCCGCAATATCCCTCGTCGGGTTCATTACCAACCTTCTTTCTTTCTGTCCATCACGAAGATGGGTGCCTGTGTGGTCACGCCATGCTGAGGTGCAACAAGCCAAAACGCTTGCTGCGGAGGCTCGTCAGGGAAGTTGCAAATCGCGGAAAACTCGTCTGGCCCTTTGGTTGTCCCGTTGACGATTAGGCCCGACCCGCCCGTGCCGGCCTGCACCAACTGATGCCAATGCCCCATAACGAGAACGTCATGCGGAGCGTTTGTTTGCTTCCGTGCCCGCAGCCGCATGATCGGAGGCCAGATGCCGCCGATGCCGCCGCCACCACGAACTTGGTCACCGTGAGTCAACAGAAACGTCGTGTCGTAGATGTCGAACAACTGGTCGGTGGATTCCGAAATCCCCCAAGACAACCGGTCGTCGTCTACAAGGTGGTTCGCTGTGGTGGTCATCAGCAACCAATCCAGGTTGTCGCGCACTCGCCCCTTCATGCGCGGTTTGCGCGTCATGCGCCCGTGGTTGCCAACTACCGCAGGCAGGTACACCTTCCCGAAATGGTCTGCGAGCAACGTGACGGCTGCCGCCAACTGCCCGGACCAATGCACGACCGTTTCCAGCCCAGAACCTTCGTTCGATTCTCGGAGTTCTTCGTGGATCGAGCCGCTTACGAGGTCGCCGCCGAGGGCCAGGACGAGTCCTTCGATGTCCACCCCGGCGGTGTAATCGCGGGCTAGTTCAATCGTCTTGTCGCAAAACCGTTGTAATCGCAGTTCTGCGATCTGACGGTTGTAACAGCCGCGTCCGTCCATTTCAACAACGTCCACCACCTCGTCCCAATGCGTATCGGACAGCATCGCTACGGCTGTGGCGGCGGTGCGCTTCGGACGTTTCGGCGTCAACCACTTCGGTGGGTCGAGGCCAACGGCGGTTTCGTAAAGGTCGAGGCGTTGCAGAGCGTCGTCGCGTTCAGCGACGAGTTGTTCTGTCTGCTTGCGGCTGAGGCCAAGTTCAACACGCTGTTTGGCGACCTTCTGTTCCGCTGCGGTCAACCGTTCCAGCAACGCGGCCGTTTCCTCAAACTCGTCTAGGTCGGTCACGGGCGATTCCGTTCGGCAGTCAACACCTTGATCTTCGCGGGGGTGGCACCCTCGTAGCCGAGCGATTCCAGCCATGCGATCACCACCGACGGCGGAGCCTGAGATTCCATGATTTGCGTCACCAACTCATCGGGCAACTGGTCAACCCAGCGGCGATGCGTCCTCCCCGCTGCGTGGACCTGAGCGAACTCAGTCAGCGTTATGGCACTGTCACCAGTCGGCATATAAGGGTTCCTTCCCACCACGAATGATCGTCGGCATAGCGGATAGGTTGCATTTCTAAGTCCTCAACGGTGACCGATTCGGAGCGTTCGCCTTCCTCGTAGGTCACGGCCTTGGCTGCGGTGAGCAGTGTGCGGAGTGCCACAAACTCGTTCTGAGTGTCGTACCCGACTGGTGCGCCGCCTCCGAGAGATGTTTGCACTCGGCCCTGTAGCACGATTGGGACAATGAGCTCTTCGATGCGTTGCGGTTGCGGACGAGCGAACATTGACCAGCGTTCCAACGTGGGGCCGGTGGTCGTGTCAGTCCCGTCACGGGTCAGCGTTACCTTCACGGTGAACACTTCCGACGAACTGTCGTTGGTAGACGGGGCGTATGCCTGTTCGGCAGCTTCGGCTGGCAGCGTCAACGCAGTCGCGGTGGACGAGTCGTCGGTGAGCGTGATTTGTGTAGTTCCGGGGATGCCTTCTGCGGTGCCCTGGTAGTTGAGCCCGGTTTGCCCGTAGTCGGTGGATGACGCTTGGTAATCGACATCGCCTGAACTGGTCGGGTTGCCGAACCGGCCCGACACGCCCCGCACGATCTTCTTAGCGACCGTCCCGTAGGACACCTTCCCGACAGTGAGTTCACCAGAGGTTGCCAGATCGCCTGTGGCGTCCTCGCCGTACACCTCGCCTAACGAGTCGGTGAAGAACAGTTTGCTGCTGTAGACCTCCAAGGACAGGACGTTGCCGTAACTTGCTGAGTCGTGAGCGAGGAACCGGGCATACGCCGGGACAAGCGTGTCAGTGAACGTAGTCAGATCAGCCTTCCAGGTGTCACCATTCTTGGTGCCCCAGTAGCAGTATTGGCCGACGATGCGTACCCCGTAGGCTGCGCCGCCGTCGTCAATGACCGGCCCGAACGTGACGGAAAACTGGTCGGAGGCGTTGATGACTCCGAATCGCACCCCGGCGGTGGTGCCGACCGCCATGATTTCTCCGAATACGTCGATGCAGAACGGCCCGGTGAAGGTTTCGCCTACGGGAAGAACCGCCGCCGGCACCGGGTAGGACAGTGCCCCGTCGCTGGTGGACACGGTGATGCCGTAGAGAATGCCTTGCCCGTTGTCGTTGTATCCGGCGTAGAGCGCGGTCGGCCCACCCTTGATGACCTTGCAGGTGCCGGTGAGGGTCTTGTCGAAAGTCAGCACGGTGCCTGACGTATCCAGTTCCACGATGCGGGCACCGTCAGCCGACAGCAGCCTGCCGTTGGCGAACTCGATGACATCGCCGGCAAACGATCCAACCGTGGACGCAGCAGAAGTAGACGACACCGCCACCTTCTTCACGGCTGCACCGGTCACAGCGAAGGTGGAAGTGCCGTCCGAGGTCCAGTCCGTAACCGCCGCACCCTGGTCGGAGGACGAGAACGAGGGGGACGCCGCATCGGGAGATCCGAAGCGAAGGTACTGGCCGTCAGAGAAATAGAACACTGACCCGTTGACCACACGGGCGTAAAGGTTGCTGTTAGTGCCGGTGTGCTTCTGCTCTATCGCCTTGCAAAGACTGATCTGACCCTTCGTGAAGACATCTATGTTCTTTGACGAGTCGAAGCGCCGCCTGTCCGAATCGGCTAGGTCGTAATGTGCCTGTCCTGCGCCCAGCGACCAATCCGTTTGCGAACGCACCCACTGGCCGGCGTTCGACAAAGTGTTCTCGCCAACGTCGGTAGACGTATCGCGCTGTTCCCGCATGGCAGGCAGGGTGCGGCGGCGAAACCCCGTGTAATCAACGAGGTAACCGCGGCCATCGAGGGCTACGTCGAAGCGAGGCGCAACCGCCATCTACTGCCCCGACCGCACCCATTGAACCGGATACATCTTCGCCAACCTTGCCGCCTCAGCCTGGATGCGCTGTTCCCGCAGGAACCGAAGATCCCTTATCGACTGCGAAATCGCCCCCGACGGAACCTCTTCGGCGCGTCGCACCGGCCCCTGCTGCATCATCGACTCACGCGGAATCGGCTTGAACGACATGAGTTTCACCGCTGCGCCAAGTGGCGGCAAGTCATACGCCTCAGTGTGCAACCCAGTGGCGGACAGCGCCGTCGTTGAATCAGTCAGCGTCGTGAATGGTGCCGCATACTCCACCCGGACGGTCTGCTCGCCGTCAGCCGGGTCGTGAAGGATCAGCGCCGTGCCCGAGGCAAACGTCGCAGTGTCACGGTTGCGCCGAACCGAGAAGCGACGGATCTGCGGTTCAGACTTGGTGGAAGTCTTCCGAACGTATGTAACAGAGTGGACGCCTAGAACATCCGCAGCGAGGTTGTACCCGTCGGTGCCCGCCGTGTAAGTGAACGTCGTGGTTTTTGCTTGGTACAGGCCGCGATGTGGCGACGACAAGTCATTCAGGTCGTCGTTCAACGCGTTCAATACCTGAAACGCCGGATACTGCGGGTTGGAGCGCACAATGTCGCCCGACGAATGATCCGCAGCGGTGGTGCCGCCATACCCGCGGATGACACCAACCGACTGACCTGCCACCGAAATGACGTACATCTGTTCCGTGCCGATCTCAACGAGGCTGCCGACCACAATCGGGCCGGCGTCGAACTCGATGGACAGCGTGGACACGCCAGACCCGGCGTCGGCGTTGATGCGGTTGATCGGCTCGACAGTCCCAGCGAGCAACAAATCGCGTGTGCGGTCAATCCATGTTTGCGCTGTCATTCCCCGCCGCCCTTGATCTCTTTCTGCGCCTGCTCCATCACGCGACGCTGCCTGTCAGTCTTCGCGAACTCGCCGGTTTCAACCTCCACCGACGACTGCGCCCGAGCCTCCAAATCGCTCGACCCGCGTATCGCTGGCGGCTGCAACCCGTCGTCCCGCAACCGCTTGTAGGCGTCCATGTCGCGACCCAGACGCCTCTCAGCGCTGCGATTGTCGCCCTTAGAGTTCGCGGCCCCAGTCGAAAATGACAACGACCGCACTTTCTCAGCGAACGCCTTCTTCTCTGCTTCTGTTTGACTCATGCGGCGACACTCTCCTCAACGTCAATCGTGTAACCGGCAACCGACAACAAATCGGCTTCCGTTTCTGTCAAATCCGGGCCGGTGTGCCCGCCGTGGATCGTCCTGGTGATCGTCGTTTCGTCTGTCGGTTGATCTGTTGCGACCGTGGCGTCATTGACGATCCACAAGTTCCGGCCCTTAGCGCGTGCGTTGTAGAACCGAGCCAACCTGTTTTCTGGCGTAAACGGGTTGAAGAACTCTTCCCCGACCGGCATCGTCCCCAACGTGTCCGTTGTCCCAGTTTGGACATGCCGCACCAGTGACAGGCCGCTGACCGACGCGGAACGTGCAACTGTGTCCGGGGCCGGGTTCGCTGTCTGTGACACCACCGCTGCCGGCAACGCAGTGACACTGGCAACCACGGCTGCCGACACCGACGCTGTAGCCGTGACGGTGCCCGCCGGAACCGCCGCAACGACCGCTACCACCGCAGGGGCAGCAGACGCATCGGCAGTAACAGCAGGGGCGGGTGCAGCGGCGAGAGCGCTAACCACCCCGGGTTGCGCGTCAACAACGGCTGCCGCTGCCGCTGCGGGGATCGCCGCCACACCCGCCAAGACAGCAGGAGCGACACTCACAGTCGAGGAAGCCGAAACTGACGGCACCGCCGCCACAGCAGCAACAACACCAGGAGCCACATTCGCGTGGGCAGTCACCGTGACAGCAGGAACCGCCGCGACAGCAGCAACAGTGCCCGCCGAAACGGTCGCCGTTAGGACACCACCGTAAGTTGCGTTGCCTTCCCGGTAGTCAAGCCCGGTATGGCGGTAATCAAGACCCGCCACGCGCTGCTCCTTCTTCCATCAACCGGTGCTTCTCGTCATGTACCCGCGACCAGACGGTCAACCCGGTTACATCCTCTGAAACACAATCCATCTTGTTTTCCAACCGGCCCAATGCCTGCGTCGTGGATGCGTGCTGGTCGGTGTTCTCCTTGCGAAATCGGGACATGCCCATGCCGAACACGCCGGTCACCAACGCTGCCGCAACAACGCCGAATGCCCCGACCCATTCGGCACCCATTACCCGAACATCTGCTTCCACGTTCTGCGACCGACGATGCCGTCCGCAGGCCCGCACCGAGGGTGCGCGCGTTGCCAAGCAACCACCTTCTTCTTCGTCCCGGGGCCAAAGATGCCATCTACCGGCACCGCGCCAACAGCAGCTTGAACCCATTTGACTGCGTAGCCGCGCATCCGGGGGCGACGCAACCGCAACGCCTTCACATAAGGCGGCGGTTTCAACACCGGGATCGCTGCCGGTTCGTCAGGAGATTCACCCTGACCCGGGTGCATTTGGGAAAGAACCGCGTAGGCGGATTCGCCGGGGCAGTTCGTGGACTTCACATCACGGTGGCCGTGGATCTGGAACCCGGGGGTGATCTTGTTGCTTGAAATCCCGTGGGCGATCAGTTCACGAATCGCGTCGATAGCGGCCTGCGAAATCTGCTGCTTGGTGGTGTCACCAATCAGACAGATCGCATACGAGTCTTTGTTGTGGTTGCGGGTTGCCCCGCCACGACTGTCCCAGCCTCGCAGCTCGTACACCCGACCCGATTCGACGCCGACAGCGAACGAGTACGCAATGTCGGACCATTTGCGGGTTTCGACATGGTGCCGCTGGTAGGCCCGTAGTGTTGCGGCTTCGCCTTCCTGGCTGTGGTCTTTGAGTTCGACTGCGCCGTGGTGGATGAAGACGTTGTTGACGGGTGTCAGGTGGCGGGTTGTCCAGCGGGGCGGCTTTGCGCCCCATTCACTCCGCGGGATCGGCAGCATCGGAATCCATGAATCCGGCTGTTAGCCGTTCGATCTCTGCACGCTGCGCGGCGATGGTGGCCCGCTGCGTAGCGGCCTCCCACTCCAGACGGCCCCGTTCCGACAGAGCGGCGAGGACTTCTTCGATGGTCACTTCAGTCATGCGGCCTCCAATGCGGCGATGCGGGCGTCGATGTTCTTGATGGCTCCGACCATGTGAGCGTTCACGGCATCCCACGACAACATCTTCGAGTCGCCTGTCGTGTCGATGATCCGCTGGGTGTACTCGTCGATGATCTGGTTGCCGTCCTCGTCCAAGACGGGGACCGTCGTTTCGTTGCCGTCGTCGTCCACGACAGTCTCAACGCGAGGCACCGACACGGTTTCCATGCGCGGTTCCGTTTCGATGACCGTGTGGACCGCCGCAGGGATCACCGGCTCGACCTCTTGGGCGATGAGGCCGTTGCGAATCTCGCCGTCGTCTGGGTCAGCGATGTAGCGGTAGTCCACGGGGCGGAGCGCGGTGATGGCGGCGAGTGAGTCGGCCGGGTCGATGGTTGCGATGTCGCGCTTGATGCGTTCGTCGGAGGGCGTGCCGAAGTAGGCGTTGGTCGTGTCGCAGTAGATCCCGTTCGTGAGCAGGCCCGTGTTACGGGTGAAGCGGGCGAGGTACTGGTTGGCCGTGCCGCCCGATGACATCTCCACACGAAGGGGCACGGCGTCGTTCGTCTCCTCGTGGATGTCAAGACGGTAAGACGGCCCCGAGTCTCCGCGGCCGATAGAAACACCGTTGCCGTTGACGATCATCTCGGTGCTGTTGTTGATGCGGTGGTAGGTCGCCTTCGTGTCCGCTGCGTTGATAAACGTGTTGCCGTCGGAAGATCCAGTGAAGGTGTAGGTGGAGGTTTGGCCCATGAAGATGTTCGATGAAGACCCGAAGATCAGGTCGTCCTCCGACTCGTCCCACAGCATGTAACCATTCGTCGCCGTCGCACCGAAGAACTTGACATCGTGACCTGTACCGTCCACACCGACAGTTACCGCACCCTTGAACGTCGGAGAAGTATCCCAACCCGACGTACCAGTACCCGTCCCCATAAACACCGCATCAGCAACCGGCGTCGAAGCCCCCGTACCCACCTTCGTTTCCAAAGCAATAGCGGCACCATGCACATTCACATGCATCACATCATGCTCTTTGCCCGACGCATCCAAATCGTCAGAGGAACTAATGTCAGTACGAAGCGTCCCGCCCGCAGCATCCAAACTCGTCGGGAATGAAGTTGCCATCAGTCAGTCTCCTACGGCGTCAAATCCAGCGTCCAAATACCAGACGCGTTCCAGGTAATAGTGAACGTCCCATTCGCACTGGAATAGTCGCCCCCAAAGTCAACAAGACAAATCAGCTTGTCGCCCGTCAACGTGTCGTCATAGATGACCGCCGCCCGGGCAGAAGAAATCGTGGACGTAGACCACGACGAATCGGCAGCATCGAACTTGATCGTCCCAGACGAACCCGTCAACGTCACCGAAGTCAGCGCCACCCCGCCGGCCGAGTAGTTCGTACCCGAAACCTCGTTGCCAGACAAATCTGCCCACTCGTCATGGGTGTCAAAGTCGGGCGTCGAACTGTTGGTAATCATGGCGCACTTGAACGTGTCCGACGCCGTGTCCACAGCGAGCTG
>Ga0098044_1000618_pt1 | contig 18794 bp, 17 predicted proteins | sample 10_taG_FD_75053 | JGI IMG/M metagenome (GOLD analysis project Ga0098044, IMG submission 75053) | Marine viral communities from the Subarctic Pacific Ocean - 10_ETSP_OMZ_AT15264 metaG | ecosystem: Environmental > Aquatic > Marine > Oceanic | place: Pacific Ocean | collected 2015-01-16 | reverse complement strand
TACGATGACTGTTGTATACTACGTTTAAGATGTTTGTTTCAGTTGTCTTCATTGTGTTACTCTCTTTCGTTGAGTTGTTTAGTATGCTTATATTATATACTATACGCTAGTATATGTCAAGCCTTAATCTTCATATAATTCTATATGTCCGTCATCGCTTTCTAGTTCTTCCCAGTTAGCTTCATAGTGTTCATACTCAGCTTCATCGCATCGCATGTCTACTTCATCTAGTTCAACCTCATCTGATTGTACTGATGCTACCATTGCCAATAGTTCGCTAGGTGTTAATGTCATCTTAATCTCTCTTTCGTTGATTGTATTGTTGTTTATCATGTCTGTATTATATACTATGTTTGTTGTTTTGTCAAGGGCAATTGTTAATTATTTGTATTTATTTAGCAAGTATTTTTTATCGTTACTATTAGCGATAGGACTGATTACATTTAACTTATCGCCTATGTTTAACTTAGTAGTCGTAGCGTGAATAGAATATTGCACACCTTGTAATCGTGAAACTAAGTAGCGATTGTGAACACCGTTGAATCTTAATTCTTTTTTTACTGTAAACATTTTATTTATCCTTTGTTTGTTGTTAACTTCTTATGTCTTAAGTATATAATATATATCGGCACTTGTCAAGGGTAAACTTAACTTTATTTATAAAATAACCTAAATACTTTTTGTTTGTTTATTATTCCTATTATATCATACTTATCGACTTTTGTCAAGGGTATTTACAGAAAAACACACCAAGCCACCCACGCGCAGGGGGTAGTTTTATAAAATGGGTAGGGTAGAGTAAATATATAGCAAATTGCCCGTGGTGGTGCACACATAACTAGGATAACCTTTTAATAAAAGTGGTCCTTTGCCTAAAAAATCTTGGACACCTACTTAATAAAAGTGGTCGTTACCCTATTGCGCAGCAAGAGACTGCTGAAGTTTCCGGATCTTCTCTTTTAGCTTATCAACATAATAAGGGTCAGCAAATTTAGATTTTTGCACTAGACTTAATGTTCTTTGAGCGCTCTTTAATTCGTCAGCTACGCTACTCTTCTGGTGTTTGTCTGATCCCACAGATCCCACGTCCTCGTTTCTTTTTAATGCCTAGTTTCTGCCGTACCTTACGCACAGCATCTAAAGTGACCGTTCTTCCCGCCATTTGGCTTATTTTATCTGCCAAGTCTTTATCTTTCATGGTAGCAGCGTTGTCAATAACAAATTGACGCTCTTTCTCTGTCCATTTTATGTTCATTTTATATTCTTTATGTTCCTAAAAGTGGTCTTTCGTGTATATAATATTATATAACGTATCTTAAGAAAGGGGTTTGTTAAAATCATGAATGATCCAAAATTTGTAGAGAGTGAACTAAAAGTTACTGCTTCCGAGGAATTGCAAGAAGAAGTAGACAAAGAACTAGAAGAAGAGGAATTAGAAGAAGGCGCCGAGATTGCAATTTCTTCAGTACTGGACAATCCTAAGAATAAGTGTTGTGGAGGAAAGTGTAAGAGACGTGAAAATTAAGATTTTTTATAATGGTGATCACACCAAAACAAGGATAGAAAACGCCGACACTGGTGAGCTTATAGAAGGGGTCGTTGCAGTAGACATTTCAATTGATTCGATGGATGGAGGCTTTGCTGCCCTAACTTTCCAAGAATTTGAAGTAGAACTTGACGAGATTCAGGTAGTGGATGAAGATACCCGACAACCACAGTGAACAGGAAGTCATTGATGTAATTGACGGTATTGCTAATCGACTGTGTTATAAGTTTAAGTTCGGCTATCATTCTCCAGATGACATGAAACAACAGGCACGCCTATTCGCATGGGAGGGTCTAGAGAAATATGATGGTAAAAGGCCACTAGAGAATTTTTTATGGACACATGTTAGGAATCGCCTCTATAATTTTAAAAGAAATAACTATTCTAGATTAGAGAAGCCCTGTGATACATGCGAGTTCTATATTAGTAAGAAATGCACAGCCTTTGTAGACCAAGAAGAATGTCACCTATATAAGGGATGGCTTGATAGGAACAATGCCAAGAAAAACCTAATGCATAGTGTATCAGTAGAATTTGATCAAAAAGAACATGAAACTGCCTCTTTGAGTACTTTATTTGCCAAGGAAGTAATGGAGATACTAGACGAACAGCTACACGTAGGGTTTCGCGAGGATTGGATAAGACTTATTAACAATCTGAAGCTTGGTAAAAATCGCAAGGATAAACTACTTGAGGAAATATATATTGTGCTAAAGGAGAATAACATTGACCAAGAAGCGTGGTAAACTCTCAAACGGGGAAATGGACTACATTCGTCAGAATTGTTTTGATTTAAGCATCGAGGAGATTGCGGAAAAACTCAATAGGACGGCGGCTCCAGTACAAAGATTTATTGATAAGGAAAATCTTAAAGCGCGGGATTTGACCGATCATGAGTATATGCTCATTCATCTTCGCGAAAGATACTATTATAAGGAGCTGGGCAAACAGTTTAGTGATCCAGAGCTTATTTTCTTTGAGCATCAGTGGATCGATTATTTTAAGCAGTTTTCAGAGGACGTGACTCATACCGAGGAAATGCAGATCTTAGAGGTCATCAGGACGGAAATTCTCATTAACCGAGGAATGGAGGATCGTCAGGAAGTTGTCTCCAATATTGAAAGATTGAATAGACTCATTGACGATGAGATGGATAAACCTGTTGGAATTCAGGACCCTAATGCAATCGCCAGTTTCCAGACGCAATTGGGGGCATTAATGGCAAGCAAGTCAGCCTATATCAACGAACATGAAAAACTCTTGACAAAGAAGGAGCGGCTCCTAAAAGATTTGAAGGGGACCCGTGAGCAAAGGAAGAGAAGATCAGAAGATGCAAAGACAAACTTCTCATCTTGGTTAAGACAACTTGACAATGAGGAGGTTCGGAAGCGTGAAGAACAGAGCATGGAAGTCAATAGGATTGCCGCCGACAAAGCCTTGGATAAATTGGCGGAATACCATACTTTTGAAGATGGGTTAGTGGACCAACCCTTTATTAATGCGGACACTATAGATATGGAGGATAATGATTAAATGACTACTATAAGCTATGATGGAAGAGATGATACCGAGACAGATAGAGCAGCCCGCATGAAAGACCTAGAGAACCTGAGGAAGGCAAAAGATACGAAGAAGGCGTTAATAACCGGAGTGACTGGTCAGGACGGATCTTACCTTGCAGATCTCTTGGTAGACAAGGGATATGATGTCATTGGTCTCAGACGGCGTTCAAGCACAAATAATATTGACCGCATTTCCCACCTACTAGAGGCTCCAAACTTTAAGCTGCAGGAATTTGAGATCACAGACTCTGGGTCTGTCTACTCCGCTGTAGAAACAAATAAGCCTAATGAGATTTATAATCTTGCGGCACAATCACACGTCAAAACTTCTTTTGATCAGCCCTGCTATACAACTCAGGTAAACACAATAGGTGTAATCAATTTTCTAGAGGCTGTTAGGCGTTTCTCACCTACTACCAAGTTTTATCAAGCAAGCACAAGTGAAATGTTTGGTAAGAATTGTGACTCTTATACCCCAGTGATAACGGACGCAAAGAGATCTCCAATAGAGCCAGTAAAATTTCAAGATGAAAGCACGGCATTTGAGCCTCAGAGTCCTTATGCTGCCGCCAAGCTAGCATCACATCATCTAGTTCGTATGTATAGAGAAGGTTATGGGCTGCATGCTTCATGTGGAATTCTGTTCAATCATGAGAGTGAAAGAAGAGGAGAGAATTTTGTTACAAGAAAAATTACTCAATGGGTAGCAGGTTTTAAAAATTGGGCGGAGCGCCAAGGCCTAGATACTAACCCAGAAAACTTTGAATTTGATGACGAGAATATTTATGGAAACGGAGAATCTTATCCCAAACTACGGCTTGGGAATATAGAAGCGTTTCGCGACTGGGGACATGCCGAAGATTATGTAAATGCGATGTGGCTCATGTTGCAGAAGAGAGATCCCGACGACTATGTGATCGCAACAGGCGAAACATACAGCGTCCGTGACTTTCTTTCCTATGCTTTTGAATATATTAACATTGATGAAGAAGGCTACGAGAAATTCTTTTTAATTGACCCTAGGTTTTACCGACCATCAGAGGTGGAATACCTAAGAGGCTTGCCAAATAAAGCAGAAGCGGAACTAGGCTGGAAGAGAGAAGTATCTTTTGAACAATTAGTACATAGGATGTTAGAAAGTGATATAAATGCCGAGAAAGAGAAAGAGGAACTGGAAACGCATACGTCCCAGTGCTAGGAACTATGATGACCCTGCTTATGCTAACTTTCGTAAGTCAGTTAGAAAAAGAGACGGGAACAAATGTATGTATCCCGGATGCGGCTCTAGAAGCAGGCTCCATGTCCACCACATTAAAAAATGGGCAAGTCATCCTTCTATGAGGTATGATGTTAGCAATGGGATTACCCTGTGTAAAAAATGCCACGACGTCACTCATGGCAATGAGGAGGTGTACGAAGCCTTCTTTTATAAATTGCTAGAACACCAAGCTATCCAAAGATTAAAGAAACGAAAAGAAGATGACGGAAAAGAATAGATTTCATATTACTAAAGACACCCGAGAGAAAAAGGGTCATGGTTGGTGGTATGATGAAAATGCATATTGTTCTGGAACAACTGTTGCTAAAGTAGACATAGGCGACTATGCAATAGAGGGAATGGAACATGTCTTGTGTATAGAAAGAAAGGAGAGCGTCTCTGAGTTTGCAGGTAACTGTAGTGAAAAGCGATTTCATGCAGAACTTAAAAAGATGGCGTCTTTCCCATTTGCCTTTCTTATATTTGAATTTAGCTGGGCTGACATAGAGAGATATCCTGCAGGATCTTCTGTGCCCAAGCATAAATGGAATCAGATAAAGATAAAGGGCAAGTATATGAATAGGGTTATTTCTACAGCAAGACTTGAACATGGGATACATGTAATTGCTTGTGGAGATAAGGTCAGAGCACAAGATGTAGCCTTTTATATAATGAGAAAAGTGTATGAGCTTTACAATTGACGTTAACGCATACGAGAATGCTTGGCTTGGTGTAACAGAAGAAGACCTCAAGGACGCCAAGTCTCCCCTCTCGGGCCTTACAGACGAAGAAAAGAAAGACTTTCATTTTCACATAATAAAAAAAATGAGAGACCCAAAATACTTTCATTGGACAGTTAAGACACTAATGGGCATAGACTTACTCCCGGTGCAGACATGTGTACTAAGAGAGCTCTGGAATAGGCCTTTTCCAATGTATATAGCCTCTCGTGGTTTCGGTAAGTCCTTTCTGTTGGCTGTGTATTCCGTTCTAAAATGCACCCTTATTCCCGGAACAAAAATAGTCATAGTAGGAGCTGCCTTTCGTCAATCTAAAGTTATTTTTGAATATATGGATACGATATGGAGAAACGCCCCTATTCTTCAGAGTATATGTTCTGACGCAAGTGGTCCCCGTAGAGATGTTGACCGATGCACCATGAAGGTTAATGATAGTTGGGCAATGGCTGTTCCTCTTGGTGATGGAAACAAGATTAGGGGCTTGAGAGCACATACTATTATTGCCGACGAATTCAATTCCATTCCCACCCATATCTATGAAACGGTTGTAGCTGGTTTTGCTGCTGTATCTAGTAATCCCACGCAAAACGTTAAAGAGGCAGCAAGACGTAAGAAGATGCAGGAGGAAGGAGTATGGAACGATGAATCGGAAGAGACCTATAAAGACAGGAAGACAAACCAGTCGATCATATCTGGAACCGCAGGATATGACTTTGAACCATATGCAGAGTACTGGAAGAAATATAAATCCACTATACTTAATCGTGGAGACTTTAAAAAGATTGCTGCTGATAATGAAGAAGATGAAGAAGATATTCCAGACTATATGAAAAGACTTGATTGGACATCTTTCTCTATAATTAGGTTTCCTTATGAGCTCATACCCGAAGGGTTTATGGATGATCAGCAGGTTGCCAGATCAAGGGCTACGATGCACAATGGAATTTACCAAATGGAATATGGAGCGTGCTTCACATCGGATAGTCAGGGATTTTTTAGGAGGAGCTTAATACATGCGTGCGTTGCTAATGACAGCAATGTAGAAAAGCCCACTTGGCCAAAATGGTGCGATCAACCATTTGATTCTATGACCAGAGGTCAGCCGGATAAAAAATATATAATAGGAGTTGATCCAGCTTCTGAGCAAGATAATTTTGCAGTAGTGGTGGTAGAACTGCATCCCGAACACCAAAGAGTTGTTTATACATGGACTACAAATAAAAAAGACTTTGCAGGAAGAAAAAAGGTTGGGCTTACAGACTCCCATGATTACTATTCTTTCTGTGCTCGCAAGATACGTAACCTTATGCAGCTATTTCCCTGTGTCAGACTTGGTATTGACTCTCAAGGGGGTGGTTTTACAATAGCCGAGAGCCTTAGAGACCTAGATAAGCTTAAGCCCGGAGAAAGACCTATCTATGAAATTATAGAAGAAAACAAAAAGAAAGATACTGACGATCTAGCCGGAGATCATTGCTTAGAGCTTATAAACTTTGCCAGCTCAGTTTGGACATCAAATGCTAATCATGGACTTAGAAAAGACTTAGAAGACAAGGTTTTGTTGTTTCCTCGTTTTGACACCCTGACCTTAAGCCTTACTTCTGAAAAAGATAAGATACTATTTAAGGAAATGAAAGAAAAAGTTGGCAATTCAGATGCCTTAAAGCTCTATGATACACTAGAGGATGCTGCAATGGAGGTAGAAGAACTAAAGGACGAGCTATCCACCATAGTAATGAGCGTGACTGCAGCAGGAAGAGAAAGATGGAATACTCCAGAAGTAAAGCTAGGGTCTGGAAAAAAGGGAAGAATGAGAAAAGACCGTTATAGCGCTTTGGTCATTGCTAATATGATAGCAAGAACGATACAGAGAGAGCTACCACCGCCTACATATCAACACGTAGGCCTAGTGGTCGGTCAACAACCAGAAGCAGCCGGAGGAAGCATGTACAAGGGGCCAGAATGGGCTCAAAACATTTCTCCAGACAGTTTTATTGTAGTTAATAAGAATAATTAGGATTGGTGTAAGTTATAATAGGTATTGTTTTCAGTTTAATACTCATTGAGGATTATGATGGTAGATAAAAAATATCCGCGCAGCAAACAGAAAGATATAGACCACGCTCTTCAGAACGGAGAAGCCTACGCTTCTTGGGAAGATGAAGAGGGGAAAAGTGCTGCTCTAAAAAACTACACTAGCTCTATAACTGAGTTCGCCTCTGCAAGTCGAAATTCATATGACAATATAACTACATACCAAAGCGGTCGTCCCGGACTCCAAAAAAGCGACTATGACTATTTTCGTTCTAGCGAAAAAGTCCCTACTAAGTCAAAAGAGATTATCTCCTTTGCTCGAAAATCTTATAGGCAGATAGGCCTTATAAGAAACTCAATTGACTTAATGGGTGACTTTGCCTGCCAAGGAATTAGATTAGTTCACCCCAACCCAAGAATAGAAAGATTCTATAATGACTGGTTTTCTAGAGTAAAAGGCTCCTTTGTTTCAGAAAGGTTCTGCAATCTCCTTTTTAGAGAAGCCAATGTTGTTATAAGAATGAAGACAGCTAAGCTCAATAAGAGCAAACGTCTTGAAATGCAAAAAGCTGTAGCAGAGATAGACATGAAGGCTGACCTTAAAGAAAATCTATTTAGAAAGGGTGAGCTTCCTTGGCAGTATAACTTTCTTGATCCTCTACTATTGGACGTGGTTGGTGGACCTCTGGCCTCTATGTCGGGAAACTATCTTTATAGAATGGACATACCAAAAGACTTGAAAAGGGATCTTAATAAAATAAAGAATTCTGGAGATCCTATTGAAAGGAAGATGCTCAAAAGTATTCCTAAAGAATTTCTAGATACCACAAACTCTGGCAAGGGAATATTATTGCCTGAGGACAAAACTTTTACATATTTCTATAAAAAAGATGATTGGCAAGTATGGGCTGATCCCATGACTTATGCCTGCTTTGATGATCTTATTTTATATGAAAAACTGAAACTTGCCGATAAAGCGGCACTAGATGGTGCTGTGAATAAGATCAGGGTGTGGAAGCTTGGTAGTCTAGACCATAAGCTCGCCCCTACTCCAACAGCCGCAAATGCTCTCGGAGGCATATTGGGAGCCAACACTGGTGGTGGAACAATGGATATTGTTTGGGGGCCAGATATTGAGCTTCTAGAAACCGGAACCGATGTTCAGAGATTTTTAGGAGAAGAGAAATATAGACCTACTCTTATGTCTATATACTCTTGTCTTGGTATACCTCCCACACTAACGGGAACTTTTGGAGCTAGTGGAACTACAAATAATTTCATCTCTCTAAAAACGTTAACAGAGAGACTGAACTACGTTAGATCCATTCTTACTGAGTTTTGGAATTATCAAGTAAAAGTTATTCAGAAGTCTATGGGTTTTAGACAGTCTCCTCAGATAGAGTTTGACTTTACACAGCTGGACGACCCTGCCTCCATGATGCAGTTAATGGTAAATCTGGCTGACAGAAACATCATTAGTGATGAGTTTATACAGAGACAGATTAAGGCTAAGCCCGGAATTGAAGAGAAAAGGATCTCAAACGAAGCCAAAAAGAGAGGTAGAGGAAAGATGCAAGAAAAGGTTAGTCCATATCATTCTGTCGATAAAGACTTCTCTCTTGAGAAAATCGCTCTACAAACAGGGGTAGCTTCTCCTTCTCAGGTTGGTCTAAAGCTTGATCCTAAGAGCCCTGATGAGAAGACAGGACTTGAAATGAGATCCAGACCTAATGGTCCAGCCCCCAAAGTGGAAGACAATCCTTCCCCCGGAGAGCCCGGACGTCCCAAAAACTCCACCGATGACACTCCAAGAGAAAGAAGAAAGTTCAAACCGGCCATAAAGGCTAAGACTGAGTTATGGGCTAAAAAAGCACAAGCTAAAATATCAAAGATAACAAATCCAGTTCTTTTGGAAAGATTTGAAAAGAAGAATATGAGAAGTCTAAGCTCTCAACAGACACAAGAAGCAGAAAAGGTTAAGTTCGAGATACTATGCTCTTTGTCTCCCAATTCAGAGGTAAATGAAGAGGCTATTGCTAAAGCTATAAAGTTTGGCATGAACAATAGAAGTATTCATAATGAATGTGAACAATGGATATCTCAAGCATCTGAAGATGCAGAAGAACGCCTAGCTATCGACGAGATTAGAAGCATTCGTGCTTCTTACTACACTTATTTTGTAGAGAACAACGACCTATTGGTGTAAGTAATAAAGAGGTAATCAATGAATAAAATAATTATATATCAAGCGGAAAAAGAAGCGGGACTAGAGGAGCAGATAAGAAGCAACGCTTCAATAGCATACGCTTCCCCTGTTTGTTCCGCAGATCAGATTAAACCAGCAGTACTGGACTCTTCTAAGGTAAATGCTTCAGAGTTTTTATCTATTGCGGGCACAGAAGACGATGACGTTTATCATACATATTCTATTCTCGTCACTTCATCTTGGAACAAGAACGATGATGTGTTTGGATCAGAAGAAGTTTGGGCAGCCCGCAAAACTCCTCAATACAAGCCTGCAAATCTAGAACATGACGAAAAGAAAATTATTGGAAGTATAATTTCAAGCTGGCCAGTCGATGACGACTTCAATCTTGTTGATGAGAATTCAACAGCTGAAGAACTGCCAGATAAAATGCACATTTTAGTCTCTTCTGTTATATACAGACAATGGCAAGATCAAGAATATCAAGCTAGAGCAGAAGATTTAATAAGAAAAATCGAACAGGGTAACATGTTCGTCTCAATGGAATGCATATTCCGTGGGTTTGATTATGCCGTTCAATCACCAGAAGGTGAAAATCATATTGTCTCAAGGAATGAAGAAACTTCTTTCCTAACAAGGCATTTAAGATCTTATGGAGGAACCGGCGAATATCAAGACCATAGAGTGGGTAGAATGTTGAGGAATATTACGTTTTCAGGGAAAGGTTTTGTAGAGAAACCCGCAAATCCAGAAAGTGTCATTTTTGACAATGATGAAGTCTTTGATTTTGCAGGTGCCTCAATAGCAAAAAACCTGTTTTCTAAAAATAATGGTGTATCAGTTAGAGTAGAACAAAACATTCTTTCTAACGCAGGTTCCGAAGAGGAGATTCTTATGACAAGCGATTTCTTGAACGAACAAGTCAAGGAACTTAAAGAAGCCCTTTCTGCATCACAAGCAGAGATTAAAGAGCTTACTAATAAAGTTTCCGAGGCTAACGTCGAAAAACTTGAAGCTGAAGCCTCTGAGTTAAATCAGATGGTTGAGTCCTTAAGTGAAACCGCAGCAAAAGCTGAAGAAGCAGCTAAAGAAGACGCAGAAAAGATTGCAGCCCTAGAAGCTACAATCACTGAGTTGACTGAAGCTAAAGACACAGCAGAAGCTGCAATCGCAGAAATGGAAGAGAAGGAAAAGCGAAACGCGAGAGCCACCGCCTTAATCGAAGCAGGTATTGCTGAAGATCAGGTTGAAGCTAAGCTTGAAACTTTTGCATCTCTTACAGATGAGCAATTTAGTGAAGTTGTAGCTACAATTGCTAGCGTCAAACCAGAAGTTGTTGAAGTCGATGAGACTGAAGCAAAAGAAGGCGATGACAAAGCCGAAGAAACAGATGAAGCAGCAGAAGCTGAAGAGTCTGAAGAAGCTGAGGCTGAAGCCGAAGAGTTGGTTGAAGAAGTTCTAGAGACTGCTTCCGTAGAAGAAGAGGCTGATCTTTCAGTTGCTTCCGATCAAGAAGAAGACGAATCAGAACATACTCGTGCCAAACTTCGTAATTGGGTTGATTCCTATGTATTTAACAAGAATAAAGGAGATATCTAAATGGCACTTAAACCTGATAGAGTCGAGCACTTGACAGACCTCAGTTTTTTCATGAATGAGACAGCGACCCGTGGACAGATTGCAATTCTTTCCACATCCGCTTCCGGATCAGCAATGGACGATAGCACAGCTCTCGTTAAAGTTGCGGATGCTTCAGGAAAACCTATGGGGATGCTGTTAAACGACGTTGTAGATCTAGATCTTACACGTCAACATATCAATTTTGCTAAAGACGAAGTACAAAAGGGCAGTAAAGTTCTTTTGCTACGTCGAGGCACAGTTGTAACAGATAATATTGAAACGGGCAAATCACCTACCGCTGGTGGTCTTGCCTATTACAAAGCTGACGGCGAGCTGACTACTGACGTAGACAGCCAACCTATCGGTGTATTCCTTTCTTCAAAGGACGCTGATGGATACGCTAAAGTAGAAATTAACATCATACCAAATGTGTAAGGAGAAGAAAATGACTAATAAGTTATTTGACCCAACTCCAGAAATGAATCAGGTTTTACGCCAAGCCGGATCATTGGTCAAAGAAGAATCTTTAGGAGCAACGGCAGAACTTGCCAAAGCTCTTGAACTTCCTCTGCGAAAAGGAGTTATGAGTGGCGACATTCTTGGTGGTATCTACGAAGCTGTCCGTCTGGCACCCGGTGCTAGCGCTGAATTTCCTCTGGACTTTCTCGCACCCGGCACAGAAAGCGACTTTGTAGCTTACACCATCCCTAATCATGGTAGAATTCCTGAACGACATGTTGAGGGTGACTACGTAATGGTTCCAACCTATGACGTTGGTGCATCTATCGACTTTTTGTTGAAATATGCTCGTGACGCTCGTTGGGACGTTGTTGGACGTGCAATGGACGTTCTTCAAGGTCAATTTGTTAAGAAGATGAACGACGACGGCTGGCACACAATTATCAGTGCTGGTGTTGATCGTAACATCTTGGTATACGATGCCGACGCAACGGCAGGGTACTTCAGTAAGAGACTTGTCTCTCTCATGAAAACTATCATGAGACGTAATGGTGGCGGTAATAGCTCGTCTATTAATCGTGGTCAAATGACAGACCTCTTCCTCAGTCCAGAAGGTCTTGAAGACATTCGAAACTGGGGCGTAGATGAAGTTGATGATATCACACGTCGTGATCTGATTACTAAAGAAGGCGGTCTTTTGACTAGAATCTTCCAAGTAAATCTTCATGACATTGATGAACTTGGCGAAGGTCAAGAGTATCAAAACTACTACACTAGTGATCTTAGCGGAACCCTTCCGGGCTCTAAGAAAGAGATCGTAGTAGGTCTTGACTTATCAAGCAACGATAGTTTTGTTATGCCTGTACGGCAAGAAGTGCAGATCTTCGAAGATGATACCCTTCATCGTCAGAGACGCGCTGGCATGTACGGTTGGGCAGAGCACGGCTTCGCTGTTCTCGACAACAGACGAGCTCTTCTTGGCGCATTCTAAGAAAATCTCGGCTTGAGTTTATAACAAGTCGCCTTTAGTGACCTTAGCGTTGCTGGGGGCGGCTTTTTTTATTACATAATCGGAGTCTCTATTGTGGCAATCAGTATAAAAGACAGAATAAAACAGGGTACCAACACTGCTGGCTCCGGAACATTAACGCTACATGTTTCCTATTCGGCTAGTGGCTTCCAAGACTTCTCTGTACTTGGCAACAATACAAAAACGTACTACGCTATAGAAGAGATTCCCTCAAAATGGGAAGTCGGAATAGGTACGTATAGTGGGACACAGATCACAAGAGATACTGTTCTTTCCAGTAGTAACTCTAATAATAAAATAGACCTAGGTGGTAGCGGAACTATCTTTGTTACGTATCCTGCTGAAAAAGCAGTTTTTGCTGATGAATCCAATGTTGTTTCAGCTACAGGAGTGTCCGTAGGCATTACGGGCATTATCTTTAGTGATGGAACTACCCAAACGACTTCTGCTGGAGGAACATACACGGCAGGAACCGGACTTGTCTTAGTTGGGACTGAATTCAATACTTCTGGCACCGGCGTTTTTGATGCTGTTGGCATTGGTACGGACTCACCCACCTACCTTCTTGATGTTGCAGGAAATGCCGGGTTTGGCGAATACCTCTATCATAATGGTGACGACAACACATCTATACGATTTACCGACGATAGAATAAGATTTACTGCTGGCGGACTTAATCTGTTTGGGATACATAAAAAGGGCAGTGCTCCCCATCAAGTCACGATCAATCACGAAGCTAGCAATGCTGACTTTGTCATTAATGACAATTCTTCTGATGTTTATTTTAGAGCGGATGCTTCTAAGGGGCAAATTGGTATTGGCTCAGGTACCGCTGATTATACTCTTGATGTTCATGGAACTGGCAACTTTAGAAGCGGGGTTCGATTCCCAGACGGCAACGTGCAGACAATTGCCTTTACAGCTGCCACAGGGGCGAAGATAGATCAAAACACCTTAGATATTGCAGCTACAGGCGCTACGAACGCGGCGGCAATATCCGGAAAAGACAATTACAATTACTGGAAACTGAAAGAACAGACTACAGATACGGCTATAAATGTAAGTAGTACAGAAACCGTTAATATTACTGGGGCTGGACTTGTTTCCACATCTCTTAATGCGGGCAATCGGGTTATTATTAGCGGAGCAAGCCCAGACCTATCTTCTTATGCTACTACAGGTAATCTTGCAGCTACCGGGAACACCAACGCTACTGCCATAGCAGCTAATACCACAAATATTGCCCTGACTGGGGCGACCAACGCTGCCAAGATAGCGGCAGTCTCCGGTATCGCAACGGGGAAAGACAACTACCAGTACTGGACGATAACAGACGGAGCAGTATCAGAGAACATTACGACAACTTCTCAAGTTAAAGTTACTGGAAGCGGAGCAACAACCGTAGCATATAATGCTGGAAATAACACCCTAACAATTAACACCCCTTCTTCAGAGGCTGGATATGATGGCTGGACTGCTACAGATGGGTCTAATACATCTGAAATTGGTAATGCCGACGACGTAAGAATTACAGGGGCAGGTAACACGACTGTAAGCTTTGTAAGCGGTAGCCCTAATATATTTACTGTTAGCGGAACAGACCAAGACCTTTCTTCATATGCTACGACTAGCTATGTTACAGGAGTGTCTGGCAATCTGCAAACACAAATAACAGACAATATTTATACGTGGAAAGCTACAGGCGTACACGGAGCTTCGGCTAGCGGAGAGGGCTCACCAACAGGGATAACTATTTCCCAAGGGGCCTCGTTGGCAATTTCTGGAACTTCAGGAATCTCTGTGAATCTTAGCACCGGAACTGGTGCAGAACCAGACAAGTTCGTGGTCACTCACGATGATACTTCTGCTGGAGCTATTGGAATAGATGTATCTCCCAATTACTTTATAAGAAAAGTGCAAGTAGACGAATATGGGCACGTTACTGGACTGGCGTCTGCAGAGGTTACGGGAGTTGGAGGAGGAGGAGGAGGAGGGTCTTATAATTATTGGACAGCTTCAGACGGCTCTACCACAACTAACATAAGTAGCACCAACACTGTGACGATGGAAGGCGCAGGTAACACGACCGTTACCCTAGCAGGTAATACCTATACTATTAGCGGAAGCAGTGGCGGCGGTGGAGAAGATACAGACACCGTTTATGCTTGGAGTTTATGTGGGGCTAATGTTCCCAGTGGTCAAGATGTAACTATTAGTGGTGGAGATGGCATACAAGTTAACTGTGGACTGAGCACAACTATTCAGGCAACTGGTTTAATGACTTCGGGAGCATTTGCAGCACAACAATATGATTATTGGGTATTGCAGGGTGACGGCAATGATATCGCACCCGAGGACCCGGGGAGTTGTGATAATGATTCTACGATATACGTTCAAAAAGAAGATGTGGTAACGCTTAAAGGGAAAGGAAGCGTTGCTGTCTGTATGGATACTGCAGACGCAAATAACACAATAGTCACAATATCAGGAGAGGATAAATATCAAGGGTGGGATGCTAAGGGATTTGATATTGGCGGTACCGGAATTGAGCAGAGGATTGAGTCTACAGATGATGTAATGCTCACAGGAGTAGGTTCAGTTGGTGTTGTAATGTCTACTGGAGTTGGCATCGTAACATATACTATAAGTGGAGTAGAGGGTAGCTCATACTCAAAATGGCGAGCAACCGACGGAGTAACGACCAATAACGTAATTGATAATGAACTAGTAACATGGACAGGTGTTGGAAATGCGTCCGTGTCGATGGATGGAGCAACATTCTCCATTAGTGGTACCGACACTATATATTCTGGAGGTTCTGGTATAGTAATAACTGGAACTGAAAGCCCTTATACTATACATGGAGAAAGAGCCACTACAGGTATCTTTGGCATGACTTACTTGGATCATGACATATCTGGAGCTTCCGCAACTACAGCAGCTACCCCATCAGGAGTTAGAGATTATGTAAGCTCTTATATGGCAAACTCTGGCTATGATTACTGGACTATCACTGATGGCTCTAACTCAGAAAATATCAGCGGCAGAGACACTGTTAAGTTTACTGGGGGTGGAGCAACAACCGTAGCGTATAGCACAAGCACCAATACATTGGTGGTTACTAGTACCGATAACAATACAACATATACCGCTGGAGATGGACTAGAGCTCGATGGGACTGAGTTCAATGTCACCGGCATGGCCCTTGCCGACAGCGCTATCACCGTCAACACAGAGAATGGGCTTCAAGGAGGCGGAACTATAACTCTAGGAGGTACAGGGACAATAACCGGAATAAACGCAACTACTTCTGCCAAGGGAGTTGTTCAGCTCCAAGACTCTGCTGAAGATGGCGTTGTAGATAAGGCGATTACTCCTAACGCAGTATATGATATTTCTGGGGCTCTTACATCAGCTGGCTATCAATATTGGAATGTTTCAGATGGTTCTACCTCAGAAAATATTAGTGGCACTAATCAAGTTATCTTCGCTGGTGGTGGGGATACAACAACATCATACAATACGGCTAACAATACATTAACAATAACGAGCACAGATAATAACACCACATATTCCGCTGGAACAGGATTGTATCTAGATCCTTCCACGACTTTCAACGTATCAGGTGCAACTATTACTCATAGCGGCATTGTTCAGCTTACCAATACTATTTCTCCTTACGGTTCCGGATTTGCAGTAACCCCTTATGGGATATCAGGATTGTCTGGAGCTTTACAAACTCAAATATCCAGCAATGACTCAGATATAGCTACAAATGTAGCAAAAATTGGAACGATCTCCGGTTCGGTTGATATTAACACCGCCAAGATTGGAACGGTTTCTGGGACTGTCGATACTAACACCACGAATATCGCAACCAATACCGCTAAGATTGGAACGGTTTCTGGGACTGTCGATACTAACACCACGAATATCGCAACCAACACCGCTAAGATCGCGACTATCTCTGGCTACACACTAGATGACATAACAGACAATGGAGCTACAACCACCAATGGAATTAACGTTGGTATGATTGATACTTCAGGTGTGAGGTCTGCCATGCAGTCAGGGGCTGGGTCTTCCCCCGGAGATACTCGCACTCTAGACCTCTCACAAGCTTCAACATTCCACCACAGTATGAATCAAGGACTTAACACTATAGCTCTTTCAAATGTAACTGCCGGACAAAAGTTCATGCTAAGATTAAAGCAAAATGCCTCAGCTACGGGCACTGTAGGTTGGTTCACGACTATTAGGTGGGCTGAGGGTGGAACCGCCCCGACATTAACAGCCACAACGAGCAAGACGGACACCTTTGGATTCCTATGTGTCGAATCGGGTTCTTATGACGGATTTGTTATAGGACAGAATATTTAATGGCTACTACTACAGTAAGTATAGGTTCTAATCAAAGCATATCTACGGTAACTCCCGATAGCTGTAGCGGTAGTGGGCCGTATGTGGTAGCCTTTACGTCTACCCCAAGTAGCAATGTGGCAGTTGGGGATATCTACGTTGCATATGATGAGAGCAGCCACATGGCTTACTTTTACTATCTTTTAACAGACATAAGCGGTAGCAATTATACGCTTAAGTATCTTTTTTGCGATGATGAGGGAATGGAGAGTTGCTACGAGGAGTCTCCCTGTGATCTATATAACAGCATGTTCGAAACAGCTGCAGGAACCTTTAAGCGAGCCTTCAGCACGATTACTCTTTTTGAAGCTATGGTTGATGATGCTAGTCCTACGTATTGGGGAAGTACCGATGATGTTGTTGGAGAATGTCATGGAGACTCTCCCTTTACCAATGACTCAAATGTTTACTTTAATAACAAACAAAGTTTAGCGTCTGTAAAATTAACAGTACATGAAGACGATAGGCATGACGGAAAGGCTGGCACCTCGGGGAAAGTTGTTATAAGGCCTACTGCCTACGCGGGAAGTTCTGCTGGGGTTATAGAGTCTAATATAGATAATTTTATTATAGAGTGGTTCGAAATAGATTTAACTGACACAAACACCACCAAGGGTATTTATTGCAAAGGAACCAATGACGATAATATTATAAGAAATAATATAATACATAGCAGAACTGGTAATCCGACTAGTGATCCTGTCTTTGGGATGCATATGTCAGGATCACCCAGTGCTTCTTCTGATACCATAAGTATACTCAATAATATTGTATATGATTTTAGAGAAACACAAGATGACAGTGCTGCTGGCATAAATCTTAGTAGTTGGAAAGGAACTCTAAACATATATAACAACACTGTTCACAATATTGAGAGTGAAAACAGCGGCAGTACCAAGGCAGCTATGTGCTTTAGGTTCAATGGAGCAGCAACCCAAGTTGCCAATGTTAAAAACAATATTGCATCACTGCTTACCGCAAGCACTGCTGCTGAGCATAGGGCCTACTGGGATACAGGAACAGGAACGTCAAACGTAGACTACAACTTATCAGACGATACAACAAACGCAACCTATGAAGCTCAAGGAGCAAACTCTCTTAAAGATAAAACCGCAGCTCAAATAGATTTTGTTTCTACTGTTGTTGGATCAGAAGATTTACATATAGACACTGACTCAGTATGTAGAGAAGCAGGGGTAGACTTAGGAACCACAAATGGTGTTAATATAGATATAGATGGTGTTGATAGAGATGCTACCGATTTGACGTGGGATATGGGTGCAGATCAGGCAAGCGAAGCAGCAGCCTCTACCTCCGGCAAGGCCCTTCTAATGTTTTTAGATATTTAAGGAGAATTATATGTTAGGTTTCCATCCAATAGCAAGTTTCCCTATATCCGATATAGAAGACACGGTTAGAATTGTAGCAAAAGACGCCAAGATTAAGATATGGACGGTCCCTTCTAGAGATACTTCATGGACAATCCCTGTGTGTAAGCTGGAGGCCACCCTATCTAAAAGACCAGATACTTGGACAGTCCCTTCTTAGGTCATTATTGGTGTATTCTACAGTAGAATGTTTATTATAGGAGGTAAAAATGGGCGTTATAGCTAATGAAAGACTTTGCAAGCAGCCTGCTGAACAAAGAAAATTTTCAATAGAGTTTAACAACTTGCTGGGTACATCAGAGACTGTTAGCTCAATAAGCACTGTTAGTTCAGAAAAAATAGATGGCACGACCAGCGATCTAACTATAGCTACTACTGCTATTGAGACATCTGCCTCTAGTGGTAAGAATAGCATGATAACATTTTGGGTTTCTGGAGGAACTACTGGAAATACCTATAAGATAGAAGCAGTTGTAGTAACTTCAGATTCAGCCATCCTTGAGGGTGATGGTATACTTTTTGTAACGGATAG
>Ga0098044_1000617_pt1 | contig 18795 bp, 19 predicted proteins | sample 10_taG_FD_75053 | JGI IMG/M metagenome (GOLD analysis project Ga0098044, IMG submission 75053) | Marine viral communities from the Subarctic Pacific Ocean - 10_ETSP_OMZ_AT15264 metaG | ecosystem: Environmental > Aquatic > Marine > Oceanic | place: Pacific Ocean | collected 2015-01-16 | reverse complement strand
TCTATGTCTGTAGACATATTTATTTCTGCGGGGCTCCAGTTGTTGGCTGTCCCTTTAAGGAACATGTCCCAAGCCTCTGGGTGCTTATGCGGAAGTATCTGGTTTACTCCAGCAACATCTTCTCCAAATATTAATCCAGTTTTATTTTTCGCACTCATTAATAATAATCTGGCATAGGAATGCCGCCCTCCTCCTTATTAAACTCCTTTTCCAGAATTTGTTCAAGTATTTTTTTTATTAAAATATCTTCTTGATGAGTTGGCTTCATTTTATTAAGGTCTTGCCAAATCTGTAAGACTAACCCTGCCTCATTAACGGCTGTACCGTCCGAGGCTATCAGCGTTTTTTCTTCGTTTAATTGTATTGTATACTCTTTCATTATTCGCAGCTTTCACATGACGGATCTAGGATCGTACAAGCTTTAACAGCAGAAAGGTCAGCATCACTATCACCTGTACTACTATTATCCAAGTTACTATCTTTTTGAGCTCCTGTCGACTTTTCAATTTCACTGGCTGATTTGTTCCTAAGGTAATATGTACTTTTTAAGCCACAATTTCTAGCATAAATATATAAATCATTCAAATATTTTAATGAAGTACTGTTGTTAAATAAATTCAAAGACTGACCCATGTCAATCCATTTTTGTTTTGCTGCGGCGGACTCGATCAATTTAAACTGATCATGGTCAAAGGCTGTGCGATAGCGGTCTTTGATCTCCTGAGGCACCTCCCCGTTAAGCCTAAGTACGTCTCCATCCACAGCCTTTAATATCTCAATAAATGTAGGGCTCCAAATCCCAAGATCTTTACATTCTTTTACGAACCACTCGTTCGTGACAAATAAGTTACCACTTTTGTTTTCGTATACAAATAGAGTCGAAAAATCAGGCTCAGCGGAAGGAGAACAACCTTGAATATAAGAAATAGTAGCAGTAGGAGCGATAGCCATAGTATTAGAGTTGCGTATACCGTAGCTATTAACATGTTCACGAACAGTCTTCCAATCGCATTTTGGTGCATATTTTTTATCCTTATGACTTATCGGCTTTTGGTCTAAATATTTCATCAAAATCTTATAAGTGTCAATCGGTAAAACCCCTTGACTCCACAAAGACCCCTCATAAGTATCGTACGACCCTTTTTCCTTAGCTATTTTACTAGAATTTAAAATACAATTATAAGAAATAAATTCATAAAGCTCATCCGAGAGCCTAACGGCCTCATCAGAAGAAAAATTAACTTTGTAAGAATGAAATACATCTGCCCAGCCCATGGTTCCTGCTCCGACAGGCCTGTGTTTTAGATTTGAGGACCGAGCCTCTTCTGTCGGATAAAAATTAAGATCAATAACGTCGTCCAGCATCCTCATTTGCACAGCTATGCTTTTCGATAGCTTATTAAAGTCTAGCTTACCATTATTTTTTAAGTGCTCTTTAAGATTAATTGAGCTTAAATTACAGACGGCCGTTTCTCCCACCTCGGTCTTTTCGCCTAGACTAAATCGAGAGGGCTTAGTATGTAAGAAAATTTCAGTACAGAGATTAGAGCTATGTATTACGCCTTCATGACTATTAGAATAACGCAAGTTAGAATTATCTTTAAACGTTATCCATGGATGGCCTGTTTCGAATAAAGCTCTTAGCATCTTCTTCCAAAGATCTTTTGCTTTTATGATTTTAAAGTTTTTAATGCCGCCCTTGTCTGCTTTTTTGCAGTATTTCGTGTATGCTTTATCAAAGTGTTCTCCGTAAAGTTCGTGAAGGTCACGGGCGTCTGACGGGCTAAACAGATACCAGTCTCCACCTTGTTGAACTCTACGGAGAAATAAATCAGGAAGCCAATTGGCTGTATTCATGTCGTGACAACGCCTACGTTCGTCACCTGTATTCTTTTTTAAATCTAAAAAATCTTCAATGTCTAAGTGCCAAGGCTCAAGATACGCGCATCCCGCGCCGGGGCGCTTTCCTCCTTGGTTAACAGCAACAAGGAGGTCATTAAAGATTTTAAGCCAAGGAATAAGCCCGCTAGAGGTTCCGTTTGTTCCCTTAATAGGGGCTCCCGCTGCCCGAAAATTAGAAACATCGAAACCTAGCCCTCCAGCAAACTTAGATTTTCTGGCCTCTTGCCACGCACCCTCAAATATACCATCAATGCTATCATCGAAAGTATTGAGATAGCAAGAACTAAGCTGACTACGAACGCTCCCACTATTAAACAAGGTAGGCGTAGAAGGGCAGATCCTAAACGATGAAATTGCATGATAAAATTCGATTGCTTTTTTTTCTTTATCTTTTTCATTTAAAGCTAGGCCCATTGCTACTCGCATCCAAAAAGCTTGAGGAGCTTCCATGCGAACGTCCTCGATAGATAAAAGGTATCTATCATAAAGAGTCCTTAATCCAAGATACTTAAACTTATAGTCTCGATCGATAACTAAAACTTCAGACAATTTTTTCAAATCAAAATCTTGGAGCTCGTTATTTAGCCTTCCCTCCTTGATGAGCTTTTTAATGTTCCTAATAAACGAAAGCCTGTATTGATGTTCAAACCCATCTTTGTCTCTGCTCTCTCCGAATACTTCTTTGTGAATATTTCCCAGAAGGAGCCTTGCTGCTACATATGCGTAATTAGGATCTTTCTCTATTTTAGTCCGAGCAGACATAATGAGAGCTTGATCGATCTCTTTCGTGCTAATTTTATCGTAGAACTGGACCTGAGCATCTAAAACTACTTCACTCGCTGAAACATCATCTAAATCATTACATGCTCGAGCGGCGCATAAATTAATTTTATTAATATCTAAATTCTCTAAGCGTCCGTTGCGCTTTTTTACATGCAGTACTTCCATTGATTAACCCATTCGTCTACTACCCTTAGTCTACATCTTATCAAGGAAAAAAGAAAGAAAAAAATGAAAAAAATGAAAAACAATTATCGAGTGTATTAAGATTTCTTTGATCTTTTCTCTCGCCTCTTGTTCATCTTGCTCTTGCGCTTATTTTCGTGCGCTTCCCCGATTTGGTCATGCCCCCGTTTCGATATCCTCTTATCTTTTAATTCAGCTGAGTAGTCCCACATCTCTCCTACTGAATACCTCTTCGTTTTTTCAACAAATTGACTAGGCGAATCCGGATCTGCGTTCATGCCCATAGAAGCATTGGGCTTTGTCCAAACCCTTTCCCATTTTGTTCCTTCATCGTCAATAAATATATGCTCTTCATTCATTTTCTGAATAACTTCTATATATTCGTCTTTAGTAGGATGTTTATAGAGATATAAGGGCACAAGTTTTAATCTCCTAAGACCTCCAATATCTTGTCTAGAGAATTGGAGACTTTAAATTTTTCTTGGAGTTTTAATCCTTCTTCGTTGACCCTGTTAGACTCAACCTTTTTAATTGCTTCCTCGCAAGCAGAAATAAAGTCATCTTCTTTCCAGCTAAATATTTGCCCTTGGTTAGTTTCCCCGCCCCTCTTAAAGAAGACATTATCCACGCAATCAATTTTGTGTGTGGGGCTAACTAATGTTGAATTCTCTGAGGTCGCCCAGCCTTGGTATCCGTGTGCGTCTAAAATGACACCTTGTTTTCCTAACGCTACAGATTGGAATTCTGGCAGTCCCCAACCTTCCCCTCCGGACATGCCGATAATGATACTCGCTGAGTTTAAATAGTCGTTATACATTTCGTTCGCATCCATGTGCGGGAGGAAAGTAATATTAAAATACTTAATTTGATCTAGCGCATCAGAAACAAGTTTATTATTTACTTCTGGAGATAAAAAGCGATTGTAAACCGCACACTGTAACGCATATTTTTTATCATTACCGAATTTTTTAGCCCACGCTTTTAAAATTTTACCGTGGTGCTTTCTGAATTCGAACTTACCGCCTAGGTTAAAAACAATTCTGTCGTCTTCGTGATAGGTTTTATCAAGAACTTTAAAATTCTGTTTGTCAAAAAATAATGGAATATAATGACTATCGACCCCACTACCGCTGAAAACCTCCTGACTATACTTTGAGGTGAACGCTAACTTAGGTTGCTGCTTCGCAACATTTATCTCTACTGGGGTAGGACTATTAAGCTCGTAGAAAGTCATCAGCAATTGATTATCTCCTAACAAAAATAGAGAGTCTTTATTTAAATGCCATAACTTAAATGTGGCTTTATCTTTCGTATGCTCTGAAGGAAAGTCTTTAATTGCGCCCTCCAGCCACTTTTGGAAAAAGGGATCTTCTTTTTGGGAAGACATATCTAGCTGGTCACCGATAACGGCTACGAGCGTCTCCAATTTTCTATCATAAGCCTCTCGAAGAAGAGAGGAAGACACCTGTCCAAAGGAAACTGTATTGAGAGCGCAATTAAAAGTGATGCTCATCTATAGCAAGTCTTCTTGTTCCGTCTCTGCCCCCGCTTCTTGCGCTACGGGCTCGGACTGAGAAGCCATTTCTACAGACTTGTAAACTCTGAAGTCTGGCTGGTTTTCTTTATCTTTAAACTTGTTTTTAAAGATTACGACGCTTTGGGTGCTGCCGTCGCTGTTCTTGATTTTGCCGGTAAGATACTTCTTGTCTCCGCTTTGACGCTTCCACAATGCTCCCAGTTCTCTTTCCTGCCACTCATTATTTTTTTCTGTACTCATACTACAATAACCTTACGTCTTTTCTTTTCTCTTGTCAAGGTTTTTTTTCATTTTCTTTTTTAAAATTCTCCTACCCTTCATGTGTAGGTTGATTATGGTTTGCGGGGTTAAATCAAATTTCTCGGCGATTTCTTTCCAAGTTAACTTCGGGCCGTTATGCAGGTACCTTAACTTAAAAATTCTAAATATCCTCTTGTCTTTTAGTTTGTCTAGAATATCGAAAGCATGATCTAATTCATTTTTTGGGTCATAACGTAGGTCATAATCGTCCATGGACTTTAAGTTAAAGAAGTGAATCATCTTGTCTTCGTCGGTAATTACATATTTATGATTATTTTTTATATAATTCAGACAGTGATACCGAGTATAGTTACCTAGCCATGTGGAATATTTTGCTCCTTTTTCTTCCTTAAAAGAGGTTACGGCTTTAAACATAACGAAGTCTTTGTCTTTATAAACTTCGTCTAAATCTACCCTGTTGGTAAATCTGTTACATACTGAATAAAAAAGATTTGAATGTTTTTCCTGAAGTCTCTTAAAACTATCGTTACAATTATCGTCTTTTATTAATTTTATTAATTTTAAATCCTCTTCATGACTGTTCGTCTTGACGTGCATAATACCAATTTACAAATTTATCTACTTCTTCGTTAAGATACGCACTATCTAGTGGATTGTCACCTTTTATTTTCTCCCATTTTATCAAAAAGTCTGCTTTTCCCATAAGAATGGGGTCTTGACGAGCTTCTTCAAGGTTAACGGGCTCTCTAAATACCCTCTTCATTTCTTTCTTGGGCCACTCGCTCTTGCTTGTTGCCTCTTTCATCTCATACTGAGAAACGTGTACTAAAACTCCATTTAATTTATCTTGCACCCAAGATACCTCATCATTTTCATACTCTTGATACCTTATATCTGTGATCACGGGGACATCTTCTGTTACCGCATTAAGTAAAAATCCTTTTATTTCTGGATCTAATTTATTTATCCAATGTTGACCTTTACTTAGCCTTCTTTTGAACGTACCATGGAAAACCAGAAACTCCCTTATTCGGCTCTTTTCTTCTCTCGTGCATTCGAGTGGATCTATATCATATTGATCATAGCACCATTTTGCGCACTCCCATTTTAATTTATCCGCTAGCGCAAAGCGCCTCACTGGCATTTTTTTACTTAGTATATTAAAAAATAAATCTTTCCCCGCTCCCGCGACTCCACTGACTCCTATTGGCGCTCGTAAACTCATTGTACATTTACAGTATACCGTTTCCTGTAAAAAATCAAGTGTAAATAGGCTTAGTGAACAAAAAATATTTATTCATTCACATTCCTAAGACTGCAGGTCTGACAATAAAGGCTGGGCTAAAAAGAGTCGGCCTATCTATTCCATTTTCCAGCAAAAGTAGGCACCCCCACTTTCCGTTGTGTCGATATATAAGAGAAGAGTACCCTATAAATAGCCTTTTTAAATTTTGTTTTATTCGTAATCCTATTGATAGGTTTGCCTCAGCCTTTTTTTACCTCTCTAGTGGGGGCACGTTTGTTGGAGGAACGCCCGTTCACGAAGAAATATGTGCATATCTACAAAATAATTACAAAGATATCAACGATTTTGTTTCAAGTTTTAGTAAGGCAGAAGACTTCGTTAAGAACAGGGTCCATTTTCGGCCACAATTTAATTTTATATGTCAGAGGGAAAACGTAGGCGTAGATTTTATAGGCACTGTAGAGAATTTACAAGAAGATTTTATTTTTATTTTAAAAAAATTAGGGATAAAAATTAATGGAAATTATGCCACTCGAGAGACTCGCTCTTGGGGACCAATAAAAATTAATTTAACTCTTCCTCACGCAAATGTTTGCCGCGGGAGAAAAAACTATACAGACATGTTCACCCCAGAGTCAATTGATATTTTAAGGAGTATTTACGCTAAGGATTTTGAACTTTACAAACAAGTTTTATCAAATCGGACACAGTTACCTTAACGGTATGTGAACTACATTTTTCTAGAACATAAGACAACAAAACCCCTCAAGAAGAAGGGTTTTGCTAAATTATATATGCGAAACATTTTTCTTAGACCCTGTGTTTTTGTGCTGATGGGACATTCAGCGACGCATACGCAACTCTTTCGAGAACCACCTCCCTTATTACAGGGTGAGAAACTGTGCTTGAAAACTCATTATAGTGATTAACCACAACACGCCGGGGCATTGCAATGGGAACTACCCATTAGTTTTTTTAGGAACGTATAACTCCTAGGCATACCTTTAAATATAGATTTCTGCCGAAAATCTTGACCCTTGAGGTCTCATTAAAGGAAAACTCTACTGATTGCTCCCAGAGAGCTTAAAAGGATTTGTGCCTTTTGAAGAAGGGTATATTTATTCCGGATCAGAGTCAATCTTTTTCTTGTCAGCGAGTAAGATATTAGCTATGTAAATCAGATTGTTGATATCACTCTCTTTTATCTCTGTGGGGTCACAATAATCTACCTCGTTTTGGACAAGTTCACAAAATTTATTAATAATTTCAGCGATAGTTAGAGCAAGGTGGGGAGATATAGTTACGCTTTGATCATAAGCCACAAAGGCTTTCCTTAAAATCCAAAATTGTTCATCGTCTACAGATCCTACGCTGACCATCCCAGATTCTTCATATTTTTTTAAGGCACACTCAAATGCTGCTCGATCTCGATTAGGAGTTTCAGTTATGTTGATAACTTTTATAAAATCACCCTTCATTGAAAAAGAATCATTTTCGGAAAACCACTGGTAAAGATGGGCTGAAGCTTCTACGACTGTCATATATACATTATAGTCCTTTTGAAAATAAATGTCGAAAAAACTTGCCATTAACTGGAAATGTGATAATATATAAAATATGAATGATACACAAAATATGAGTCAAGAGAGTGTAGCACCCGTAGAAAGCGTACAGGCTGAACTACAAAAGAAAAGGGGGCGCCCTAAGCTAAATGTAAACTGGCCGAGGACGGACTTTACCTTTAATTCCCTAGAGAAAGATAACATTTTGTCATCTTCATCACTGAGGAAGAAAATGAGGGCAGAGCTTAACCGCGGAGGCTTACTTAAAGTAGGGACACTTAAAACTGCGTTCGGTAGACCCAAAAATCTATACAGGAAATCCTCTTAAGATGTCCTCGGAGCCTAAAAAGCCCAGATTAGATTGGAAAAATTACGCCCTCAAGTTGGCATACGTAGCCTCAGAGCGTAGTGAAGATCCGTTTATGAAAGTCGGAGCGTGTTTGCTCAGGCCAGACCATAGTGTAGCCTCATTGGGCTACAATGGTGCGCCTCCCGGAGTAAACATCTCTTGGATAAATAGGGACGAAAGAAGAAAAAAAGTCGTTCACGCAGAAATAAATGCGCTTCGTTACGTTAAGCCCGGAGAGTGCGAGCTACTTGCGTGTACGCATATTCCATGTAATGAGTGTCTTAGAACAATTGCCGCGTACGGAATCAAGGAGGTTGTTTTTAATGAAACTTACAGTAGAGACATGTCTTCATTAAACATGTCCAAGACTTTTGGAGTAAAGCTCTGTATAACTCATAACGCTTTAAACACCATGAGTAAGGAGTATGCAGGAAAATTTGAGGTAGTAAATGATTTTAGAATCGATCCTAATAATTAGTATAGTTACTTTAGTGCTATTGATTTGGTTTGAAAGTGACGCTTTCGTAGAGTATACCTCGGCTTTTGGCGGAGATAAATTCGGCGGAGTCGGAGACTACAGGTTGATGAGTCCGAATAGACCCTCTTTAACCTATGTAGATTTTCTAAGAGAAGAACACGGAACTAATTTTTTTGTTAAATTAATTAGTTGTCCTTTATGCTTTTCTTTTTGGGTTACAATGTTGGTTACTTTTTTGGTATCAGATACGTTATGGATGTTCCCCGCTTGCAATATATTATCCCTTATCTTATATAAAGTCACAGCGAAAATTTTAACTATTTAGTTTATGCATTTATTAGAATCATTTGCATTAAATACGGGCCTTAAAATAGGGACTCCCTATCTTTATACGTCTTTCGTCCCTAGGGGCTTTGACGGGGAATACATTACCTTACAACCTTATGGAAAAGCTCCTGCCAGAAATTATGCCTATTGGCAAGAGGTCATAGATATATTAAAGCCCATTTTTACAGAGGCTAATATTAAGATCGTTCAGTTAGGAACTGAACAAGAGCCCCTTCAACATGGCGTTGTTGACCTAAGAGGTCGGACCAGTTATAGTCAAGCATCATATACAATAAAAAACGCCCTGTTGCATCTGGGAGCGGATAGTTTTGCAGTACATGCCGCGTCATGTTTTCAGAAAAAAATTGTATCAGTATATTCCAATATGCCCCCCATTCATTCTGGGCCATATTGGAGTGACGAGAAGGATGTAATTTTATTAGACGCAGACAGGAAGGGTAACAAGCCAAGCTATCATAATTACGAACAGCCTCCGACAATTAATACGATTAAGCCTGAAGATATAGCAAAATCAGTTTGCAAATTATTGAATTTAAAATTTAACTACCCGTTCAAGACTCTTTATACAGGAGCAGAATATCATCTTCGAAAAATAGAACTTGTCCCTACGAATTATGTTTCTAACTGGCAAAGTCTAGGCGTTGATTCTCTAATTGTTAGAATGGACAGGCGCTTTGATGAAGAAATTCTCGCCCAACAACTCGGCCTGTCGCCTTGCTCGGTAGTAACAGACAGGCCCATAAACATACAATTGTTAAAGCAATTTCAAAAAAACATTATTGAACACGTTTTCTTTGTAGATGAAAACACAGACATAAATTACTTTAACGAGTTGGCTAAGAACGGACTGAAACCAGTGATCGTTACAAGTATTTCAGAAGAAAAATATAATAAAATTAAATTAAAATATATAGACATCGGAACGATTATACATAGGCCCTCTTCTTCGAAAGACGATGTCGAAGAGGAGTTAAAAGGAAAAGACCTTAATAACATTTATTTTAAGACCTCTTGCTATACCGTACAAAAACAAGACGTTTATGCTTGTAAAGGGGATTCAGAACAAAACGTTCCGATTAAATCAGTCCGTAATACGGTTCCTCAAAAACTCCTAGATATCCCTGACTTTTGGGAAGAGCTACAAACCAAGACTTTGTTGGAAAAAATCGCTTGACTTAGTTCAGGTAATCTTTTATAATCAAACTATGAAAAGAATCGATCGTAACGAAGATGGACTAATAAATGATATCGATTACGTCTTTACTGAAGATGGCTTAATTGACTGGCGTAAGATGGTTAAAGCAAAACACCTTGTCCCCAATAAAGACCGTACATCTGAAACGGATGTAACAAAACTGAAGGACTATCAACTAATTATTCTCCTTGGGGGAATCAAAGAACTAGCGCAGATTAGAGGATACACAGACGTAAACTATACAGTGACCTCACCAAGTTCAGATTATGTAGTCGCCACCTGTACAATGAACTGGCTCCCCAACTATGAAACAGAAGGGCGAAGCATCACGTTCTCTGCTATAGGAGACGCTACCCCGCACAATACGAATAGCTTTGCTAGAAATTTTCTCGGTCCGATCTCTGAGAATAGAGCTTTTGTGCGTTGTGTCCGTAACTTTTTGAAAATTAATATTGTGGGTAAAGAAGAGTTGGGGGGAGATAATGCGCCGACTCTTACAAACACATCTCAATCGACAGGAGATAATTCTATGGACGTAAGGGAGATGCTCCAGTCAGTAATGAATGAAAAGGGAGTTACTTTTGAAAAAATTAAAGACAAACTCGTAAAAGAACAGTATGAAGGAGCAGAAGGCTTAGAAAGCTTAAGCGGGATTTCGAAACTAAAAGTGTTTGAGCTTATCGAAAGAATTAAAAAAGCTAAAAGTAAGTAAGACCCCCGGTCACAGTATAGGTCGTCGCCCCTATGATTTCGCCCCCTTGAGTAACCACCCTCATGGGGGCTTTATATCCAGAGATTATATCTGGGCTAGTTTTAACTACGAGAACGGTGTCAGACTTCGATACTACATCACATTTAAACTCTCCCAGAAGTACCTTATCTAAGTTTAAAAAGTTATTTCCGTTAATTGTTACTTGCTCTTGTTTCCCTCCATCCGTGGGGCTTATAGAGGTAATTACGGGGCTGTCTCCACCCAAATTAGCCTGACCCAGACTATAATCAGAAGTGGGCCTATCCCCCGGTTTCACTCCTATAGACTTATTTTTTAGGAATCCATCGATATCATAAGTCTGTTTCGACACACCATTTTTATTTTTTAAATTAATTTTAAAAGATTCTCTTTGTCCTGTATTTGGTAAAGAAATATCATAATCATACAAGCTAAAGCTCATCTCTATCTTCTTTCCTTGTGAGGTTACGCGAGAGGCTGCTTTTCCGTTATGATCGATATTGTTTTCGTTCGTGTGAATTTGATACACCGGATTGACATTAACTGAGTAATCATAAGATAAAGATTTTATGTTTTCTTCGCTTATGACTTCGGAACCGTTGTCTAGGCTCATGTCAGATATGCTTAATGGGTCAGCCATAGGTAAATCAAATGACTGAGCACTAAATGTTCCATTTATTTTTTCGAAGAACCCAAAAGACGCACTGACTTGGATAGTCGAGTGAGGCTCAGCAGAAAAGCTGTACTTATTCATATACCCAGAGTTTATTTGTAGCCCATTAAAGTCTAAGGAAACTGGGGTGCGCTCGTTAACAATTTTGTCCGCAAGCGGGTCAGAGCCCGTTAAATAATACGTAAGATTAACGCTCCCCTTTGGAGCCCCAGCGACAGCGTAATCAAATGAATTTTTCGCGTTAATGTTAAAGCGAGGATTGATCTCAGCGTCATACTGCAGAGAAAAGGAATTACAGTAAAAATCATTTTCGTCTATCCTTACCCTAATGTCTTTTTGTGTATAAATATCCATTTTAAATTATTGTTCTCTAAATAATTTACACTATTATAGTGTAAATAAGATAGAAAGGTACAAGGAATATGGGATCAATTTATAATATAGCCTCTTGGGACGATAGCGGGACCGCAACATACCCGAAAAACTCTATCGTTAAGACTTCGGACGGTAAATTTTGGTACGCCCTTCAGGATTTAGACGCGAACACTTCCACTGAAATTCCAGCGGTGGGCTCAGCATATTGGAACGGTTATACAAACGTGACAGTAGGAGGAACAGCTACTGCAGAGTCGTATTTTTTCTGGACGCCTTCTTATAACATACAGGTTTCGCATACTCCAAGAGTTAAGTCCATTCAATTCGGTGATGGGTACGAGCAGCGCATAAAAGATGGAATCAACAATGATCTATTAAATATTCAGTTGTCCTTTGAAAACCGAACGCAGGCAGAAGCGACAGCGATATTGCACTTTCTACATTCTAGAGAAGGATTTGGGGCGTTTTATTTTAAAGTTCCCGCTCCCTATTCGATGATTAAAAGATTTGTCTGCAAAGAGTTTAATAGTAATTTTATTTTTGACGATAATTATTCAATACAATGTAAGCTCGGAGAGGTATCATAATATATATGGCAGGAAAAGTAAATCCATCAACAGCGAGAAGTACCATAAAAGAAATTTCGAAAGAGATTTCTGCTTTAGAAGCGTCATCTATTATATCATTATATGAAATAGACCTCTCACATATAAAGTCGAACTTAAACCTCGGAGTAAGTGGAAACTTAGAGCCGCATGTTCTTAGATTTCATAACATGGAAGCGATAGGACAAAGAAAAATATACTTTAGAGGAGAAACATATCACCCGACGCCTATCATCACAGACGGATTCGAAGTGAGTTCGAGTGGAACGATTCCTAGGCCGACACTGACCTTTACCTCTTTTACCGGGATAAGAGAAGAGGCGGGAACAAGCGAGAGTGTCAAAAACGAATATTTTTATTCACTAAAAAGAGCGATCCTAGAATTAGATAACATGATAGGGGCCAAGGTCACGAGGATAAGAACCTTTTATAAATTTTTAGACGCGACAAATAATTTCGAGGGCGTCGGCGAATTTACATCGGGCCTAGGAAACAATCCCGAATTTCCTAAAGAAGTATATTATGTAGAAAGAAAAGTATCAGAAGATAAAGACGGAATACAATTAGAGTTAGCCTCTGTTGTCGACTTACAAAACTACAAAATCCCTTCAAGAACATGCTTATCGAATAGGTGCCCTTGGCAATATAGAGGGGAAGGCTGTTGTTACGAATTTAAAGCAACAGATAACACTCACGCCAAAGAACAGAAAGAGGCCTTTGGAGCGACGGGCCACCTACCAGATTTTGCCCCTCCCATAGCAGATGATAATGATGACTTGCTCTCTACGTTAATAACTGGAGCAAATAAACAGTCTTTATATGACCCGACTACCGTTACGGCCTCAAGCGTCGCGGAATATGATTCTCAAATAAAGTATAACGTAGGAACTGTAGCGTTCGTATTGAAAGACGGGATAAGATATTATTATGTAGCTTTAAAAAATCATCCCCACAAAGGAATTAGTCCCCCTCATTCACTTTATTGGGTGGCAGACAGGTGCGATAAATCATTAAGTTCCTGCAAGTTAAGGTGGGGAACAGGTGGCGCGGCAAAAAACTGTAAGACAGGAACGGATTGTAGTAGCCCTTCGAATAGAGAAGCTACAAATAAGTTTCTGAACTTTGGAGGGTTCCCCGGAACAAACAGCAAAACGGTAACACGATGATTAATAAATTATCAAAGAAAATTAAAAAAAATATTAAACGACACTCATTAGAGACGTTCCCTAATGAATGCTGCGGAATAATTTCTTTAGTTAACGGTAAACATCAATTAATAAAATGTGAAAATGTCGCTAGAGACAGACAAAACAATTTTCAAATTAGCGCAAGAGATTATTTAAAGGCAAGCCGCCAAGGGGGTGTTAAAGCTTATTATCATTCTCATACGGATGATAGCAAAGGAGGGTTTTCCGAAATGGATAAAAAAAATAGCCAAGGGCACAAATTACCATTACTAATGTACAGTACAAAAGAACATAAACTATTTGAATACATTCCCTGATTATGGCTAAAGTAACGTTACATGGAAAACTAGCTGAATCCGTTGGAGAGAAGGAGTGGAAGGTAAATGTCTCTAGCGTAGGAGAGGCTCTTCATGCAATAAATATTCAATCCGGAGAGGGAATCAAAAGATTTTTTTCCAAGAGGGAAAACGCATATGCAGAATATAGCGTCTTGATTAACGGAGAAGAAATAGCGCCCAGTAAAGATTTTAAAAATAACGAGCTAACGATAAACAGAAAAGACATAACAGAAATAGATATCGTTCCCATTTTAGAAGGAAAAAGTCTGGGTTTCCTTGGAATCATATTGGGGCTGGGAGGAATGGGATTTGCACAAACAAACATGGGAATGCTAACGGCAATAATGATGTTAGCTACGGGAATATCCACAATGCTTGCTAAGCCCCCCAAGATGCCCGAGCAAAGACAAATACTTAACCCTAGTTCGGACCCATCGATGCTAGCGAACTCTTATCTGTATAATGGAGCGGTGAACGTTATGAACGAAGGAGGGCCTGTTCCAATTGGATACGGGAGAATGATTGTGGGTAGCCAAGTAATAATGAACTCTTATGACGTAAGAAAAGTTTTAGTCAGAGAGGCAGGAAGAAGAAGGTAATATGGCAGTTGTTAAGAATACTTCAAGATCGGAGGGCGACACTCAATATTATGGGATCGACACAAGCGTCGTAAATACGGAAGCGGCCGAGCTTTTTGGAAGCGAACAAATTCAACTTTTTGATACACCCTCGGGGTTTGGGATAATGTCGGGAGACACCGTTTTTCCACCCGGACACAAATATGCAGGAACCACAGGCTGGCTTACTACGAGGAGCATAGTAAAATGTCTTGATTTAATTAGCGAAGGAGAAATCGAAGGAATAGTTAGCGGCGAGTTTGTTCCGGACGATGATGACGCCTATGAAGGACAGATAGGATGGAATGGAGGAGAAATAAAACCCTTTACAACCGCTAATCCAGAATGCTTTTTAAGGTCAATTTATCTCAATGATACTCCCATCGTTAACGTTAACAATCAATACAATTTTCAACAGGCTGAAATAGCAATCACGAACGGCACCCCGGCAGGAGTCTCGGTTGATGATGATTTTTTATTCATAGGAGAAGACTTAGGTTTAGAAAAAACTAGGGTCATAAATGAAAGGCTAAGGGGTCCAGACGTTGCTTCCGACACAGACCTTCTAGGAGAAATTCCCGCAGCTTCTGATGAAGTTTTCCACTACCACTCTAAAGTTTATAGATTATTAAACAGAGATATAGATAAAATAAAAGTAAATATTAAAATAAGCGCCCTAACTTACACGAAAGTAATAATCGAAGATGAGGAGGACATGGGGGGCGGAGTAATGAAAGTAACTCAAAGATGGCCCATGGATGATATAGGTCAAGTGCGAGGCAGTCAGCTTACTTTTAAATACAGATACCGCCCTATTTATAAAGACAAATTAGGGAATTTAGATTTAAACACCTCGAGGGGGTGGTATGGCAGACAGGGCAGTAAGCCTTTTGTTTCTCATATTAAAGGAAAAGTAACGAGCCCCTACCTTCATCCATATATTATAGAAGTACAGGATAAACTGAAGACTGAATTTTTAGCGGGCTGGGAAATTGAAATTACTAGAGTTACTCTAGACTCCATAGAGTCTCATATATCTAATCAAACCTATATAGATTCAATAACAGAGGTATACGAAAGCGTCTTGGGTTATCCAAACGCGGCCCTAGCAGCCATGAGTTTTAACGCCGAGTACTTTTCTCAGATACCCACTAGAGCTTATGACGTAAGGCTTTTAAAGGTTAAAGTCCCGGGCGGGCCCGGAGGGTATGACCCTATATTAAGAAATTATAACGAGTCCCCGTGGGAAGGAGACTTTGCAGATGAAAAAAAATGGACCGATAATCCAGCTTGGATTTTTTATGATTTGTTAACAAATAAAAGGTACGGAATAGGTAAGCACCTAGGTGACGTAGAAGTAGATAAGTGGACTCTATACGAAATCGGACGGTTTTGTGACACTCTAGTTTCAGACGGAGAAGAGGGGTTTGAGCCTAGGTTTACCTGTAATACTTTAATTAACACGAAAGAAGACGCAGTCAAAGTCCTTCAAGATTTTGCTAGTGTATTTAGGTCTATTTTATATTATGGGTTTGGAAGCGTCCACGCTGTATGCGACAAGCCGAGAAAAGAGGTAGCGCAATTTAACAATTCTAGCGTCGCCGAAGGAAACTTCACTTATTCTTCCACGGCCAAAAAGACAATACCCACAGTCTGCTTGGTGAGATACAACGATAAAGATAATTTTTATAAACCCGCAATCGAATATGTAGAGCACACAGAGGGTATAAGAAAATATGGTGTTGTAGAAAAAGAGATCACAGCTTTCGCCTGCACCAGCCGAACCCAAGCTCGAAGACTAGGGAGATGGATGCTCTCTACAGAGCTAGAACAAACCGAGACAATAACCTTCACTGCGGGGCCAGAAGCCATGCTCTTAAGGCCCGGAGACATAGTCAAAGTCACAGACTCGAACAGGTCAGAAAAAAAATATGGCGGAAGAGCGACAAGGGCAGAGGCCAGAAGCATTGTTTTAGATCAAGGAATAAATTTCAAAAAAGATACAGAGTATGAATTGACATTAACTACTCCTACTTATTTTTATGATACGTCAATTGTCGACATAGACAGTCAATCATATATCTCAGATTTTAGAAGGTCTCAAATTCAGACCTTTAATTTTACGACAGGCATAAATGACGTTACGGCTTCAACAGTTGTTCTGGGAGAAGACAGCACAATTACCGGATCAAAAATCTCATGGACCGGAGATATGTTTATAGACAATTCTGTTACAGACATAGTAGATAAGGCCACTTGGAGTGTTACAGAAGTAAATGATCAAACTACTAACTTATATAATGTTACCTCCACAAAAGAAAACGACGATTTATCGTACGGAATAGAGGCCATAGTCCATAGCACGGGGAAATATTCCTACATCGAATCTGGCGTGTTTTATTCATATCTTAAGACTCCCCAAGGAATAACTGCTCCGCCAAATCCCGCGAGCTCATGTAGCTTAGCGCTTAAAGATCACCCTGATAGCCCGCACGGGTTCACGAAGCGAATTCAAATAACAGTTGAACCTTGCGCGGGAGGCGGGTCAGCTTGCGACACAGGGACGACGGTGGGCTATAGAATTTATGTGAAACCCAAGACCGATTGGGACCCCAACAAAGACATGAAAAAGGAAGGGGGCACGGTACCCATTAATGAATGGTTGCATGAAACTATATACTTATCTGATCAAGGAGAAAGCGAAGACCCGATAAGTTACTATATCCCGGGACGCAACGAGCAAAGATATTTTGTTAGAGTTTTTGCTATAAATAGTATATCTGTTTTGTCTAGCTCTTTTGTAGACGGCCAAGACGGAGTCGTAGAAACCCCGGAAGATCTTAATGGTATATACGTGTTTAACCACTACCCGGTAAAAGATATTAAAATACACTCATTGAGGCTACAAACAAATTATGCTCTACAGAATTTGCCTGAAGCTATACCAACGAAAGAAAGATATCTTTATACAGACGATAAAGACGCCGTGGTCCAATGGGAAGCTTCATTTTTAAATGACGACGAATTTTCTTTACCGATAGACTACCGAGTAAGTATCCATGACCCAACATCTTCGACAAGCGCCATGCCCTCAACAGAGCTCGCGGATTATATTACAGCGTTTACCGAATTTAATTTCTCATTTGACAGGAACATGTCGATGCCAAACAATAACGGCCCGAAAAGACACTACGACTTGGTAGTCCAAGCAATAGACGAAAACGGAATAACTTCTTCCGGGGTAAATCAAGGAACAAACTTCGGCTGGGACATTGTAGAAGTCTTAAACCCCAAACCGGTAGGATATTATCTAACGCCCAGACGAAGAAACGGCGTTAACGTGGGTTTACAACTCGGAACGGACAAAACATGGACAGAGCAGTATATAGATGGAGATGGGTATGTCCATTTAAATGTTTTATCAAATACCATTCCTGATTTAGCCGGGGGATACGCTTATATTTCTAAACATCCATTTTCTGGAGCAGACTTTAATAGTAACGGAAGCCCCAAGACGATTGGACAAAGAAGTCATATAACATTTGGCAGTCAAGAAGAGTTTAAAAAACCAGAGTTTGAAATAACCGAAACCAATTTCGAAGCGCCCGCGGGAACAACGTACGGCACATATAATTCAGAGATAGTATTCAAACCCACGGGAATGACAGGATCATATGCTCCCCCCTACCACATGGGAGTTAAATTTTATGATAGTTTCGATAGGGAAATAAAAAACAATGCTTTAAATTCGACTTGGGACCAAGGAGTCCTAACAAGATCCAGTTCAATTTACGCTACAGAAGGCCTGTATCTAGCTTTTGGAAGGGACACAACCGGAACAGCGGGCGAAATAATAAAAGAAAATTATTGTTTTACTACGGGAAGCTGCGGAAAGTACGTGGGTAATCCTGATTTCGGAGGAGCAACAGATTCCTCTGATACCTTTTCCGTAAGGCTCTTGCCCACAAAATATTATAGCGCCAATCAGTCTGCCTTTAAGTATTGGATAAGGCTAAATATAAATGGCCACTGGGAAGGGCAAGGAATATCGCACGTTAAAGTCTTATCTCAGAAAGACGTAGAAACGGTTTATGATTATAAAGGCTTTTTCGAATATTCATGTAAATCAATAGACCTTTTGACAGGGGTAGTTGAGGACGGTATTACATATAATGTATACTATCCCGCCCACCCCGAAAGCTTTACGAAATGTAACTTTAGGCAAGGAAAACTTTCTACAAGTTTTCAAATTCTAGCAAACACCATTGATGATCCTTATGAGTTAAGATTCTGGGGAGGTACGACATATTATGAGGGATTACCATTTTATATGGTTACGGGCGCGACCAGACACTTCTTGGGAGACAGCGTGGCTTATTTACCCACCGAGCTTTCGAGAGCGGGTATAGCACCAGATTACGACATG
>Ga0098044_1000615_pt1 | contig 18863 bp, 28 predicted proteins | sample 10_taG_FD_75053 | JGI IMG/M metagenome (GOLD analysis project Ga0098044, IMG submission 75053) | Marine viral communities from the Subarctic Pacific Ocean - 10_ETSP_OMZ_AT15264 metaG | ecosystem: Environmental > Aquatic > Marine > Oceanic | place: Pacific Ocean | collected 2015-01-16 | reverse complement strand
GGTCTGCCATCTGCCATTGTAAGCTTAAGTGTTACTTCCGTTCGAATGCACCCCTGACAATAACTTGTCTTAATCTTAGTCATATTGTCCCCCGACAAAATCCACCCGTTCCTTTAAGGAGCGACGGTCACAGGAAGGAGGGTGAACAAAAACCCGTGACCGCCGCAGCATGGCAAGCTAAACCATGCTATTCAAAATCATACCTCACGATTCTTTCGTACTTGCCTTCTTTCCTGGTGTACACCTTTACGGGCTCCAGAAGGCTAGGGGTTAGCTTAACGGCCTCATCGACCGTTGGCGGCACACCATGAACATCATCAATATACTTGTCTCTTCTGAGCCACCATGATTCAGCCTTGTGCTTAGAGAATCCTCTATGCTCTAAGCATATCCATTCACTGCAAGCTTTAAGTGGACCGTCATAGTAATCTACGCGCATAGATACTTTTCCGCTCCCCCGGCTCTGGTGCCTGACATACTTAACCCGGCTTACATCATATTCTATTAATTCCTTTTGAGAGGAAAGGATAGATAACTGACTGGCTCTTTTGCCCAGTGCCTTTTCCTCCATCTCAAATTCGTGTCCGCATTGCTCACACGCCTTGGTTGCCAAGTGGCACTCGGCCAAGCATTGTGGGCAAAACTTAACAGGAGCTTCACCTTTTCCATCGCCCTGTGGCTCAGGCATGTTCACGCTATCAACCGGGCCATGCCTTGAAATGTTGCCGCCATAATCCAAGACCAAGCAATTGTCTTTTCCTTTGGCTGGCCTCATGCCTCTGCCCACCATTTGGACATACAGTCCCGGTGATACAGTGGGTCTAAGAAGTGCAATCAAGTCAGTCTCAGGAGCATCGAACCCCGTGGTCAATACATTGCAGTTGGTAAGAGCTTTAATTTTGCCTGCCTTGTAAGCCGCGAGAATCTCCTTACGCTTGTCCTTTGGGGTTTCCCCTGTGATGCACTCAACCGACACGCCCTTTCCTCTTAGGGCATCCCTTACGTGCTCTGCATGGCTCACAGATACGCAGAAGATAAGCCATGACTTTCTTCCCTTGCCATGCTTAAGTAAGTCTGTGACCGCCGCCTCGGTAACGTGGTCCTGGTCAGCTGCTACCCCCAGCTGCTTTAGGTTGTATTCCCCGGCGGTCACTTTTACTTCTGATGTGTCGATGGTTGCCCCTGCCTGAGCAGACACCACGGTGGCCAACACCCCTTCGTCTATCAATCTTTGAATCGGTAGGTCATAAACCACCGAGTCAAACATCTTACCTTTTCCCCCAGTTAAGACTCCCCCGCGAAGACGAAAAGGTGTGGCCGTCATGCCGATGACTTTCAGCTTGGGATTGTCCTCAATAAGCCTGTTGAGCAATTTGAGGTACATGCCATCGCCCTTCTTAGGCACCAAGTGACACTCATCAATCATGACTAGGTGTGGAGCTTCAAACTCCTTATTGTAAATCGATTGTATGCCAGCAAACGTTAGCGGCTTATCTAGCTCTCTCTTGCCCAGGCCAGCCGAATAAATACCTATGTCGGCATCCGGCATATAGAGCTGCGCCTTCTCAACGTTCTGCTCAATAAGCTCCTTGACGTGAGTTAAGCAGAGTATCCTGGTATTAGGATACCGCTCTAATGTTTGCTGAATAAACCCTGCTTGGCAGTGGCTCTTGCCGCTGCCGGTTGGCAGCACCAACAACGGGTTTCCTGATTTTCTGTGTAGGTAATTCGTAAGAGCATCTACCGACTCTTGCTGATAACCTCTTAAACTGACTTCCATCTTTCACACCCTTTTTTTTGTTTATCCAACGGGAGCTTATCCCCGTACAGACTACAGAACCATTCGCCCTCATCATGAACCTCTACCTTATTACAGGTCCTACAGTTCATGCTTAGTGGCACACCGAAATGACACTGGCCTTTAAAGCTGCAAAATTTGCACTTGTACCAGTCTGGTCTTTGGCTTATCTTTTCAGGTTCAATCTCAGAGGCAACAATGTCTTTTGCCTTCTCAAGATATTCATCCGCAAGCCTTGCGTCGTACTCAATCACCTCAGTGTATAACTCATCATTATTTTTATTCACAGCCACATACAATGCTTTGGGCAGCTTAAGCCCTTTCATGTACAGAAACATTTGAACCAAATGCTGTGGCTTTGATTCTGCCACCCCGTTCGTTACCAGATGCTTAAACGACTTATCATTATGAGTCTTAAACTCTAGCAAGTGCGGGGTTTTAGGGTCGCCGGGTAATCCCCGGCAAACCCCATCAGCAGAACCTTTTATGTGCCCGCTTTCAAACTTGACTCTAAACTGCTTGCCCGTTCTTGGGTCCCCCTCCCACACCTCACAACCAATGCTCTTGAGCGCATCAACCAGAACAATCTCTTCTCTTTGACCTCGGTCAAAAAGTCTCAGCATTCTGCCTGACCACATGACTTGGCCAGCCCACCTAAAGCTGTACCAAATCTCTCTTGAGCATTCACGACCTATGGCAGAGCATCCAAGATGCGGGCGACGTGAATCACCCTGCACCTTTTCGCCTTGCTCATATATTAGACGGACAATGTCGCTATTAGAATCATATTCAAAGCTGGCCACAAATCACTCCCACGGTGCCTTCTCTTTGCCAGCTTCTTGAGCCTTGGGCTCACCTTCAAGCTTGCCGTCAAATCCAGCAGGAGCTTCACATGGTTTCATTTTGCCAATCTGATTCTTGGCATCATAACCGCCCTGAGCTTCTTGTACTCCAACGGTAAGCATAAACGGCTTACCGTGTAGCTCATCGGTGTTCTTAAACCGTGGCACACCTACAGCCATGCACAACCGCTTAAGCTGCTTTTGGCCAATGGCTCCAACCTTTGGGTTGGTATGTTCAAGGTTTAGCCCGTCATAGATTCGAGCGCCTTGATGCTTGCCCTCGGTAACTTCGAGCACCAATGGCATACGCACGCCCCAGTCACGGTCCTGAATATCAGACTCCACAACCACTGCCTTTACCTCGGTGCCTTTTGGAATAAGGGCAATCTCATCACTTACTTCGTCACTGTTAAAACTGTATCCAGCCATTTCACTCTCCTATAATCTTGGCGCGGATTGCTGCCAAGTTTGGTTCTTCAAATTGCGACAACTTGCCGCTTCTATCTTTTGCATAATACTTTGCATCGCTGCTTGTTTGCAGCATGCGTTTGAGCACACCCTCGGCATCTTTCTCTACCCGCATCGCTGCCACGATATCAAATAGGTAGGGAATCTGCTGGCCCAGCTTTGAGCCGGGCAGGCTTGGGTAGCACAGGATGCCGCCACTGAACTCATCCTTCTGGCGCTCCATCTTACATGTCATGTAGATGTTACGTGGCAGGTCTCTAAACTTTCTAACAAGAGCTTGGGTTCTAGCAGACACTTCCATGTATGCCTTGCGGCCATCTTTGTTTCTTGCAAGCTCAGATACCAGCAATGTCTCAGCAACCTCAGATAATGAGTCGATGCAAATCCACTTATACTTCTGGCTCTCTTCTGAGTTGGCGAGGTAATCATATACCTTGTCCACATCATCAAAGCTTTCAATGGTAACAGCATCAACCGACACATCCGATAATGACAATAGGCCAGACTCTGCACTGATAATCAAAGCAGGCTCATCGCATGTACGGATTGCATATGTCTTACCGGCACCGGCTAGGCCGTAGCCTAGGAACTTGATGCCAGCATTTGCGTTTGCATTTTTTGTGTTTGTAAATTTCATTAGTATCTCCCCGTTCCGTCATAGTGTTCTGGATAGTCATCATCGTCTGGCGGGTCAGGCTCGACAAAATCCTCGTCGGCCTTTTCTTTCATGGCTTGCTGCCATTCGCCCACTTCACACATGTCGCCTTCCCGGGAAAAGAACTCAACAGCATCAATAAGTATTTGAGCAATCTCCTCTTTGGGTGTTTCTTTTCCGTCAAGAATGTCCTGACCAATTCGCCGCAACACCTTGTCACATGCCTCGACAACATCATCATCTTCCACAAGGTAATCCATGTCCCTCAGCTTCCATTGGGCGAACTCCTCATCAGTAGGCTCTCTCTCATCATCGTAATCTGGTGGGTCCAGTGGTGGTTCGCCAGCCATTACACCACCTCATCAATCTTGACCGCACCTTTGGCAGGCTTGGTTGTGATGGCAGACAAGGCCAGCTGGAAAAGCTCAGGACTATCTACAGCCAGCTTCTTGAGCTTGCGGGTGTCAACGTCCACCTTGGTACGGACAGGAGCATCATCGCCGAACTGACCAGCAATAGAGCGCCATGCCTTCTCATCTAACTTGCGTGTGAGCTTGCCGGTGGTGGTAATCTTAAAGAAGTTACCATTGGTTGTGGTGCTGCCCTCTTCTTTGATTCCAGCTGCCTCAATAATCTGGTTTTCAATCTGCACTCGCTTCTCGCGAGCAGACGCCTCTAGCTCTTTGGCTTTCTTGAGTTCGAAGGCCAGCAAATCAATTGGTTGTGGTTTCTTGTTGTCTAATTTCATAATCACTCTCCTAAAAAAAATAGCTTATTCCCTGTTATACATTTTGTTGTTTTGTCTGTCAACAATTATTTTATTTATATTTGTTTTTTAAGTTGCACATTTGTACATTTAAGAATAATAATGAAGAGGACCATTAAACAACAAGGAGATAGGTCATGTCAAAGGTAATCGGTATTCGTTTAAATGAGAACGTTTTGGAGCTTGCGGAAAGTTTGCGAGCAACAGTAGGTAAGGACATTGAGAAGTACCCGGCGGGTACACCCTCACGGTCTCAGGTTATGAGGGAAGCTTTAGTTCGGGGATTAAAGCTCATCGAATCTGAGAAATAAGAATAATCAAAATATAACCTTGGAGGGTGATAGAATGTCAGAACTGGGGGAAGCTGCCCGTTCAATGTGGGACAACGGATTGCGCGTTATACCGTTACAACCAAGAGGCAAGAAGCCTTTAATCTCTTGGAAAGAATTTCAGGATAGGGAGCCAACAGAGGAAGAGGTAGACGGTTGGTGGGAGAGGTGGCCAAATGCAAACATCGGTGTCTTAACAGGCATCAACTGTATCGTGGTAGACGCCGACACTAACGATACAATTCGTTGGATAGGTGACAACCTGCCACCCACACCTTGGAAAGTTAAAACTGCCCGTGGTGCGCATTTCTATTATGGGATTAATGGCGTGGTGCCTAACTCCGTGAACGAGAAAGGCAAGGTAGATATAAGAGGACGTGGCGGTTATGTAGTAGCGCCGCCCAGTGTGCACCCAAGTGGTAAGCTATACGAATGGAAGATTGATAGCGGCTGTATGATTACTATGGCAGATGAGCTTCCGCCATTGCCTCAAGAAAACCTTAGCACCATCTATTCTTACAATGGGACTGACTCCTCTGGCGAATACATCTTTGATGTTAGCCAAGTAAAAGAGCCCCATGATGGCACACCCGTAGATGAGGGTGGGCGCAACAATGCACTGGCCTCGATGGTTGGACAATATGTTGCCAAGGGTGATGATGTTTTATCTGTGGTTAAGCAGGCCAACGAGTGGAATAATCAAAATGATAATCCGCTTATGCAGACAGAGGTGGACGCAACGGTTGCAAGTATTCTTAAATCTCATATTGAGAATAACCCAAGTGAAGCTATCCCGGTTGCCATCGAAGAGGTGGCTATCCCTGAGTTTGACGTGCCCGATACAGACTTGGATGAGCGGGTATTTCCTAGTAAGTTTTTAAATGTGCCCGGTGCCCTTGGCGCTGTCTGCCATTTTATTAATAGCACGGCTATTTATCCTCAGCCCATCCTAGCATTGGCCGCTGCTCTTCCTGTCTTGGGTACGCTCTACGGTAGATACTATCGGTCTAAGACAAACCTTAGAACCAATATCTACACAGTGGGCATTGGCTACTCTGGCTCAGGCAAAGAGCATCCTATGCATTGTGCGGACCAAATCTTTACAGACATTGGGCAAGGTGACCGAATAGGAACTGGCCGCATGTCGTCTGCTCAAGGCTTGCTCAAGCATGTGCAAAAGAATCCGGCCACCATGATGAGCATTGATGAGTTTGGATTATTCCTTAAGTCTGTGACCGATGGCAGAGCTGCCACGTATCGCAAAGATATTATGACAACTCTTATGGAATTATTCGGACGCTCTAAGGGAATGTTTCGAGGGATGCAATATGCCGATACCGATGGCAATCGTCCGCGTATCGATATCTACCAGCCATGTGTATCAGTGTATGGGACCACAACTCCAAGCCATTTCTATGAGTCTTTAAAGTCTACACAGGTTATGGATGGATTTTTAAACCGGTTAGTCATTTTCGATATCGGTGGCCACATGCCTGAGATGAACATACCGGATGATTTGAATCCACCCGCTGGCCTCTTAAAATATTTTGAGCAGGTCACAGAGTATATCAGAACCAAGCAAGGCGTTACGGTATCAAGTGGTGTTAAGGATATTGAGCTTCATACGTTAGATATCGACGATGATGCCCAAGAGTATCTCACAGCATATGCTAAGCGTATGCGTACCAAGATGGTGGACAGTCGCCAGACAGGCATGGACCCTATGTGGAGCCGAGCTTATGAGCATGCGGTAAAGGTATCAATGGTGCGCGCTATTGGTTTGGATTATCGAGCGCCTAAGATATCATTGGATGATATCACTTGGGGCTGTGAGCTTATCGAATATCTTATTAATGTGAGTATCGCGGACGTTGTCGAACGTGTGGCAGATACAGACTATGAAAGAAAACTTAAAACGGTTTTGCAGCATGTTCCTAAAAGGGGAATCAAGTCCAGTGACTTGACTAGAAAAACCCAAGCAATAAGTAGAGACGAACGAAATAGAATCATCAAGGACCTAATCGACTCACGCCGCATTGAACAAAAGCAAGTGAGACCAAAGAAGGGGAGGCCTTCAATTGTCTACAATAGAACGAAATAAAAAGGAAGTTATTAAGAGTGAAGCATGGGAGCAAACAAGACTTGCCGCCTATCTCAACTCCAAGGGCTATCATTGGTTTCATGTTCCCAATGGGGAGCATAGGCACAAAGCCGTTGCCAGCCGGTTAAAATCTTTTGGTGTGTCGCCGGGTGTACCGGATTGCATCCTAATAGGGCAACCCATGATAGCTATCGAGCTGAAGCGGACCAGGGGAGGCACGCTATCCAAGAGCCAGAAGGCATGGCAGAAAATTTTAGAGGATAATGGCTGGCTCTATTTTGTGGCCAGAGGAAGTCAAGCGGCTATTGAATGGCTAGAAAGTAGATAAAAAAATAGGGACCGTTTGGTCCCTATCTTTATTGGTTCTTGGCTAACTGTACAGCCCCCAAAGGAAAGCTCTCACCATCTGAAAAGTGAACCATGATAATAGGTCCGCATTCATCACTTGTTAACTCTACTCGACACGGCGTGTCATTATGGTGCGTTGGCGTGTCTACTAGTTTACCTATAAGTGATTGGGCATACTTGAGTTGTTCTTTCATTTCATACCCCTACATACGCACCCATGGCGCGCCCAGAATTGTTTAGAATCATACTTGATAATGCACCGCGTCGGACTAATCCGGATACCCGGGATGAATCCCCGTTGCCGTGCCTGATATTAATGATGGATGATTTGTTTGAGGCCCCGTCACATAGTCCGCAATCCCCGCAACCAATGCGCTTGCCTTTGAGATTCTCATAGTATTTAGAGCCCGGACAAAGTAGCATACCATCGGGGATAGTGTTTCCGATATCCTCGGCAGATGGAGACCAGAACGCACGCCAACCTAGGCTTTCGGCTTCCCTAACATCTGCCAGCGAATAGCAAGACGCCATATGGCTATCGCGCAAGTCTTGACGTGTCCGCCAGTTTTCGACGTATGCAAGTGGGCGCATACCGAGCGACTCAAGACCATTAATCAGGCGAGCCGATATATGCTCAGGAAGTGCGCCCGTGCTACCCACAATCATTAGACGAAACTTATCACCGGCTCCATACCCTAAAGCGCTTGCCAGTTTTTTGGGCGATAGCTTCCAGCCATTGCGGCCCATAAAATGGTGACGGCCTCTGCCAAAATCATTGACGCCTAGAATCATTGAGACGGGCTCCGTTACGGACTGCGCATTGAATTGAGCGTAACACTTACGAGTTAACTTATGCTCACATGCATCATCACACGCGCTATCAATTGCCCCTGACTTCATAGAAGCCAGATAAACTTTAGAGCGCTGAATAGGAGTAGCATCTGGGCGCTTAGCTTCATCCCTTTTGATTGCGTCAATCGTTGCCATAGGAATCACAGCTAAAGCCAAGATATTGGAGCGCTTGCCTTTCACTTTTTTGTTACCGGAAGTTTTTGAGATAAGCGCTATCGGCTCATTATTGAGCGCACTCCTACCTTGCCATAATAAATGGTTCATTTGTTCACCCTAATTTTTGTTTAGCTTAGAGAATTAATTAAGTTTTTTTTGTTCTAGCTTTGAACTGAGAATCACTCTCAAGCTCAAGAATTCTATGACAAGTGTTAGCATACACAAGTTTGCCTACATCAACCGCCAAGACACGCCCGCCAAAATTCCCACCGTACCTTGCGCCTATGTCTGATTCCAAAATAACGCCCTTAAACGCCTTGTCGCCGTGGTGCATTGTCACTCTGTGAGAATCCCTGAGGGGCTTTTTTGCTGCGCCGCAATGCAGACATTCCGCGCTGGTCAATTGCTCGTAAATCGTTTTTTTCATTTGTTCACCCTACTTTTGTTTTAGCTTGTTTTTTTTAAAGTGCTTATTTCATGTCATTGGCTGCAATGATTCCCTTTATAAATGCCTGCATAAAGTTATACGCTTGTTTCTTTGTCCCATACCCTGAAACGTTAACTTTCCCATTCTCGCGGGACCCCTTGCATAGCGCCACCCCATCGGAGAAGTGGAGAAGATAACCGCCAAGAGTAAGGCTGTTTATCTTTTCAAGCTGGCTGTTTAGTAGTTCATTGGAAATTCGGTAATTCATTTGTTCACCCTGATTTTTTTGTTTAGCTTGTTAGTATGAGAACACGACGCAGATAAGAAAATATATAGCGACAATCGCATAGGCTACCTGTATAGCTTGCCAGATTTTCAAGAGCATTGCTTTAATCATAGCGCCACCCCGTCAATTCTGATTTCAGTACAGCCAGCGTTCCATGTTCCGAAATCTTCCAAAGGCTCGAAGCCGTCGAATTCTCCGTAAATCACGCCCTCGTAATAGCACTCCCCATCGTCGTCGTGCATCGAGAACCGGGCAGGATTGCTCTTGATTGTTGGGTCCAGGTTGCGAGGTCCCTCTGTACCTTCTGCCCCTGTATCTATTAGGTCCCTGGTTATTTTCCATCGGTAATTAGGCATTGATTTCAACCCTCGGCATTGAAGAAAACACTTCCCTCTTGTCTCCCTCGAAATAGAACATAGCACCGGGTCCGTTGCCCTCACTATCAGTAGAGAGCACAAGCTCTGCACCATTATCCAAGACAAGTACAAGCGCTCGACATATCCAACCATAAGTATCTACCTCATCGTCGGACTGATACCGGACGTCCACGATTTTGCGGCCAGTTAAAAGCGGACGCGCCGCGGGATTTTCTGTTAACCTTTGCCAGTATTCTACAGCGTTCATAATATCTATCCCTTTCTTTAAATATCTATCGCCTGGATTATTTTTGCGTCCAGGCGGGTTTATTATCGGTATCGATTATGTATGCCTTATGGCTGCACTTCATACGTCTAGCGTTCAACGTCGTACACATAGCGCGTGCATCTTCCCTGCTATCAAAGGTCATAGGCTGCCCATTGCTCTTGAGAATTGACGAACGGCTCCCTAGAATGCCGCCGGATATGGTGCACATGTCGCAAATCATCCTAAGACCTTTCCGCCAAAGACTGACGCGCAACAGACAAAACATCCATATAGAAACCTTGACGCCCGCCATTGTCGGCAACGTCTAAGGTCATAGCGGGACCGAGTGTTGCAAGTAGGTCATTAATGGCGGAATAGACCTCGGACTCGCTCATAGCGTCGAAGTGTTGGCGCGTGCGGTTCCAATCAATCACAGGGATTGACGCGGTTGATAGTTGTGGGTTTTTCATAGACTCGCCTCCAAAGCTGACAAGGCCTTATGAGCCACATTGTGGCTCTTATGGCGTGATACGATTTCATCCCGGCACAAAACGCAGTAGTGCCCGTCAATGTAGTTTACAGAGTAGATAAATTGATTCGGGTTCATATGATAAACATCCCTTCTTGATTTGCATAAATTGTAAGCCCTGACTTCGGGCATGGTTCACGAGTGTCGGCATATACAAAGCAGGTTTCACCCCGCCCTGCGCCGCCTGTCATTTTGTCGGCTTTGCCTTTGGCAAGCATGTTAATCGTAACGCGCCGCGCCTTTTTAGGGAGCTTCTTAGAAGTCATTTCGAAATCACCCCGAGCAAATGCACAAACCTCTCGATTGGCTTTTCTGATACGAGCTGCCCCGGCTTCTGAGACGTCAAACCATGCGTTTTTAAGGATGAATGCACCCTCATGCACTTCTGATTCCTTTTTGCCCTTGTCAGAGGCCGAGAACGTGCCTGCCTTGTTCTTTGGAGCGGATACAATCCAAACGAATCTTCGGTGGTTCTTACGCGCTAGATTCAAGTTTCTGTGAATGCTTTTGAGCATGTTTTTTCTCCTCAAGCTGTTATGTATTCATTGTAGCAAATGTTAACAAATAGTCAACAACTTTTTTCGTTATATGTTCTTTTTTTGTTAACATGTTGAAATCATTAGGGAATTTATTTAATACTGAGTTATTACTTGAGGATAAAGTGATAAAAAGCAGCTGTAAGTGGTTGGAATTGTTGAGGAAATTGAGTTGTTTCATTGTTTCTTTTATTTCTATAGGTAGAGAGAGAGGTAGGGAGGAGTAGGGAGAGGTAGGTTAGTAGTATACTATATATATTAAAAAAGGATATATATACTATACATCCTAAATCGACCCTAACTACTTGATTTTATTAGGCTTTTTACCTCGACTTACCACTATTTTCCCTCAATATAAGTGCTGAAATAAGTCGATTTTCTTCAATTATTTCAATAACTTACAGTGATTTGAAGGAATGCATTTATTGCATCCATTGCCAAGGTGATTTAAGGCATGCCCTGAGACGCGCGAGAATTGATTCTAAGGGCTTTTGTTGGGGTGTTGATGTGTTGGTATGGGTTGCTCTGTTTTCTCGATTTGCTACTGGACTCTAAAATTGGTCCTATTTTATAGGACCAATCTGCAATGCAGTGCGTCAAGGGTGTGTTGTCGCAATATGCAACAATTCGCATATTGAGACGTTGTCTCATTGTGCAACAAATCCCATAATGAGATGTTGTCGCATTATGCGAATTCTCATTATGAAAAAATGTCGCAATTTGAGAATTCTCGTTCTGCGAATTCGCAATATGAGATTGTCTCATTCTGCAACAATGTCGCAACATGAGAATGTCGCAAAATGCAACAGCGCATGATATCGCAAGGGGGTACCTATCCCGGACGCGATACCGGGTACTTATATTAAACACCACTCTCCCGACTCTCCAGCGCCTCTAATTCCCATTTCTGCAATTAGAATTTTTATTCCCAAATTTTCAATTTCAGTTGACAATTCCCAAATAACCAATATTCTGTCTGTATGTCACAACCATTTTTTATATAGGCTTTTTCATGTCACGCGCACCGGGAAGACCCATAGAGGAGCTGGTCTCCAAGCAAAAGGTAGAGATGATTCGCCAAGCTTATCTCACCAACACTCTTCCGTCGTTGCAACTGCTGGCCGATGCACTTGGGGTTTCTCGCTCCATGGTAGGCAAGATTATTCACAACAAAGCCCACTACTCTCATGGCTACGAGCATTCACTTGGCAGGCTAAAAGATTTGAAGATGAGATTCCTGGAGAAGCTCAGTGATGTCTGACTGGGCAAATGACCTGCTTGATGAAGAGGTTGCTATTGAAGAGCCAGAGCACGAGGTGGTTGAAACTGCATCTCTTGCCGAGGTGCGTCATAAGCTCATGGCTCTTCTGGCCATGGGGCTAGAGGGCGCAATCTTTACTGCCGAAGCTCGGGACATGGAGCCCAATGATATTAAGGTGGTTGGCGATTTGGTTAGGGCGCTGAAGACGATTGATGACATGCAAAAGGATGATGCCCTGAGCCAGTTGTCTGATGAGGAGCTGGAGAAGCTGGCGCGTGAGACTTTGGAAGCATCTAAATGATAGATATACGTCTGGCGAATGATGAGGACACCAACTTTATACTCTCATCGTGGACAAGGGCTTATGCCGGACTGAACCGGGAGCAGCCGAAGTGGGCTGTATTTAAATTGCAGACTCAGATTATAAAAGGCGCGATGGGGATGGGCAGCGTTTGGGTTGCCACACCAGAGGGCGATGATGATACGATTGCCGGGTGGATTTGCCACGTTGGGCCAGTTGCTCAGTTTATGTATGTGAAAAAGCCCTTTCGAGGATTTGGGGTTGGCAAGAAGCTGATTGAGAAGGCCGGGTTGCGAGAGCCTGTAATGGCTGCTTATATGGCCCCGTGGATGACAGATAGAATAATTTATAGCCCTCAGCTGCAACATGCTGATGTTTTAAAAGCGTTTATGGAGGACACCTAAATGAAGGTTTTAGCGATACAGTTAAACAGCACATCACAACCACTTCTTAACAACAATTACATAAGCGTTGAGAATCCGAACTATGGTGATTATGATTTGAAACTAGAGAAGGACTTTGTGACAGTTAGCCACAAAACCAAAGGGACATTTGTCATTCCTTTGACAGCTATTAGCTGGATGAAGATTGAGAAGGTTGCACGGGGTCGTCCGAAGAAAGTAGCATGAAGTACGAACGCCACGACATAATCCGCGAGCTGGTTAAAAGAAAAGCGGATACCTCTGCCCTGACAGAGGAAGAAGTCAGTGGCGACCGAATCTACAAGTGGCGAGATGATTTATTCAATTATCAGTTGGAGTTTATCGACGATCCATGTAAAACCAAGACCGCGCTGTGTTCCAGACGTGCGGGCAAGACTTATGCTTCGTGCTATTACTTGCTGGAGGCAGCGCACCAATCGCCCCATACCATTTGTGCATATATTGCTCTGACTCGTCGGTCGGCCAAGCGGCTGATGTGGCGAGAGCTAAAGATGGCCGATAAGAAATACATGCTGGGCATTAAATTCAACGCCTCGGAGCTTATTGCAATTCTTCCCAACGGTTCTCAAATCATTATGTCTGGTGCAGATGATGAGGCTGAGATTGATAAGCTCCGGGGCTCTGCGTACCAGCTGGTTGTCATTGATGAGGCCGCATCTTTTGGCCCTCACTTAACTTCTCTTATTGAGGAAGTTTTAGAACCTGCCCTAATCGATTACGATGGCACATTGGCAATGATTGGAACCCCGGCAAGTCACTGCTCGGGGATTTTCTTTGAAGCCACAACTGGACTTAGGGATGAATACTCGAATCATTCTTGGACCATCCTAGAAAACCCGCATGTTCCTCATGCCGGTGAATGGCTTGCAGACAGAAGAAAGAAACGCGGCTGGTCAGATACTAGCCCGGTTTATATGCGTGAGTGGCGAGGCCAGTGGGTCAAATCTGACGATAGCCTGATTTATAAGTATGGCGAGAAAAACCTAGCCGACACACTGAGTCATGACCATGATTGGGAGTACGTGCTGGGGGTGGATTTAGGCTATGAAGATGCCACAGCCTTTGTGGTGGGTGCGTTTTGCCGAGACCTACCAGATTTGTACATCGTAGACTCCTTTAAGAAAAGCCACATGCTCCCAACTGAGATTGCTGAAGAAATACGCTCTATGGAAAACACCTACAAGTTTATTGGTATGGTGGCGGATACGGGCGGTTTGGGTAAATCGATTGTTGAGGAATTTAGGAAAAGGCATGGGTTGCCGCTAAAAGCTGCCGAGAAAAGAAACAAGGTCACCTACATTGAGATGATGAATGATGACCTTGCGACAGGTAAGCTTAAAATCATCGACAGAGAAATCCTGAAAGAGTGGGATATTTTGCAATGGGATGACTCAGGGAAGCGCGAAGATGGGCGCTTTGACAACCACTTAAGTGATGCAGCGCTTTATATGTGGCGCGAAAGCCGGCACTATACCTTTCAAGAAGAAGTCGACACGACTCCAGAGGGCTGGAGTAAAGAAGAACGACGCATGTGGGATTCTACCTTAGCCAAAAGCAGTGCGAAGGAAGGCCCATGGTGGGAAGACAGATGGACACTAAACTAAAAGGTGCGAGACAATGAAGATTGTAAATTACTGGTGGAACGAAAAATCAGAGCCTCATGAGGAGCTGTTTTCGGCTGTTGCTGGAATTGTTAGTGTCCAGAGCGGAAGAGAGCAGGACAATGTTGCTCATATGTCCCTTTATGGCAACGCTCACTACACTGACATGGCCTCTTTTGGTGATATGGGTAGTACGCCAAACACAAACCACCGGGTTACGCTCAACATCATTCAAAGCATGTGTGACACCGTAACAGCCAAGGTTGCCAAGGCTCGGCCAAGAGCTACATACCTTACTCATGGCGGAAATTGGTCTATGCAGAAGAAAGCTAAGCTTTTGGAGCGTTTTACCGATGGTCAGTTTTATGCAACCGACATTTACTCGATTGCTCCGCAAGTTTTCATGGATGCATGTGTTTTTGGCACTGGCTGCATGTATATTTACCAGGGCGACGGAAAAATTGAAGTAGAGCGCGTATTTCCGGGTGAAATCTTGGTTGATGACCATGAGTCTCGGTATGCGAAGCCTCGCCAGATGTTCCGGCGCAAGATTATGGCCAAAGACGTCTTGGTTGGCATGTTTCCCGAAGCAGAGAAGAAAATTAACGAAGCAGTGAGCTACGGAGAAGGCCATTCTGAATATAAGGCTTCTGAGCAAGTTGAATGCATCGAAGCTTGGCACTTGCCCTGCTATCAGGGTGCAGGAGATGGGCGAAGAGTCATTGCAATCGAAAATTGCACACTTTTAGACGAGCCATGGGAAAGAAGTGATTTTCCTTTCGTGTTTATTCGCTGGTCGAACCGATTAATGGGCTTTTGGGGGCAGGGGCTTGCTGAGCAGCTCACAGGATTACAACTAGAAATCAATAATTTGCTATCTATGATTCAAGAGCAGATGCACCTCGCTACCCCAAAGGTCTTCATTGAAAATGGGTCCGAAATTGTTCCAGGACACCTAAATAATGAAATTTGGGGAATTGTTAAGTACAATGGGACGCCTCCGCAGATGGTTGCACCAAGAACAACCTCTCCAGAGGTTTTTGCCCACCTAGACAGGCTGTATTCGCGTGCATATGAGATTGCGGGCATTTCTCAGCTTGCTGCTCAGTCCAAAAAGCCTTCTGGACTCGATTCCGGTGTTGCATTGCGTGAATTTCAAGACATTGAGACCGAGCGCTTTATGATTGTGGCCCAGCATTACGAAAAACTGTTCTTAGAGGCTGCTGAGCAGATGATTGAGCTTGCTAGAGAGATTTCCAAGGAAGGAAATGCCTACGAGGTGCTTAGTCATGGGGATAAAGACATACAGTCCATAAAATGGTCCGATATTGATTTAAAGCGAGACCAGTATGTGATGAAGGTCTACCCAACCTCACTTTTGCCTACAACACCAGCGGCGAAGCTCCAGAAGGTCATTGAAATGGTACAGGCCGGAATGATTGATAATCAAGAGGCTCGTGGTCTTCTGGATTACCCGGATTTAGAGGCAGTGAACCAGTTGGCAACAGCATCTTCAGACGGAATCAAGCTTATGATTGAAGATATGGTTGAACACGGTCGATACCATCCGCCAGAGCCATTCATGAACTTAGCAATGGCGATTGCAATGATTCAAAGTGCTTATTTGAGAGCGAAAATCAACAATGCACCTGAAGAGAATTTGGACCTTCTGCGAAGATTTATGCAGGAGGCTATCGATATGCTTTCGACGATGGCACAGGGGGCAACTGCGCCAGCGCCAGCAATGGGAGGACCCGAAATGGGTGCTCCACCAGCAAACATGGGACCGGATGAAATTGCAGCCGAGCAAATGGCTGCTCCTATCCAATAACAAACTAGAGGGGTTAAGCGAATATGACAGAAGAAGCGGCACCAGTAGAAGAAGCTCCAGCACAAGAAGTTGTGGAGCAGGCAGTAGAAGAATCAGCAGCAGAAGAGCAAGCAGAAGAGCAAGTCCAGGCAGAAGAGCGCCCAGACTTCTCTCGGCAGTTTGCTGCAATTGCAAAAAAAGAACGCGCACTGCGTCAAAGAGAATCTTCCGTTAAGCAGATGGAAGCAAGAATTGCAGAGCTTGAAGGCTCTCAAGGTCAGATTGGAGAAATCCAAAGACTGGCAAAAGAGAACCCAGCAGCACTGCTTTCGCAGCTTGGAATCAGCTATGATGACTTAACGCAGCAAGTCATCAATGAAGGCAATCCGACAGAAGAGCAGCAGCTTCGTTTGCAGAATGAAAAGCTGCAAGCGCGTCTTGAAAAGATTGAAGGCGCGTATGATGAGCAACGAAGAGATGCTGAGACAAAGCGGCTTGATAGAGCTAAGGCAACACTTGTTGACAACATAAAGAACTTTGTTGATAATGACGAACAGTATGCTCTAGTTAAGCATCGGGGGGCATATGATTTGGTCGCGGAGGTAATGCAGCAGCATTACATCAAGTCGAAAGAAATCATGGAATACTCCGACGCCGCTAGAATAGTTGAGGACCATTACGAACAAGAGGCCGAACACTATTTTGGTGCACAAAAGCTACAAGAGCGGTGGAAAGCTAAATTAGCTCCTGCCGAACAAGAAGCGTCTCAAGAAGCAGCGGCTCCAGCGAATAACGGCGGGCCAAAAACTTTAAGTAACAAAAACTCGGCCCAAACGACCGAGCGCGATGGAGGTATGCTCTCACGAGCCGAATCTCTTCAGCGCATGGCACAAATGCTAAATAATGCATAACGGGCTGTAACTATACGAGGCGAAGAAAATGGCAATTGGCGTATTTGCTGGAACAGCAGCAGCAACCGAAACCGTAGTAACAGCGGCTCTTAAAGAGCACTATAAACCACAACGAATCAAAGAGATGGTCTACAAGAACAACCCTCTCTTGGCACTCATGCCCAAGTATGAAAGCTTTGGCGGCGAGAATATGCCGATTCCAATCATCGTAAGCGGACCACAGCGTCGAAGCGCTGACTTTAGCAATGGTCAAGACAACACAAACACTTCAAGTGTTCAGCAATTTTTGCTGACTCGTGTTCGTGATTATTCTTTCGCAAGCATTACCCACGAAGCAATTCGTGCCTCTGCTGGCAACGCTGACGCATTTGTTCGTTACGCAACCATGGAAGTTGACGGCGCAGTTCATGCACTGAAGCGCTCTATGGCAACTGCAATGTATCGTGATGGAACTGGCTCAGTTGGTCAGGTAAGCGGCATTACTTCCCATGTTATTACTCTGACAAACCCAGAAGACACCGCCAACTTTGAAGTTGGGATGAAGCTTGCGAGCTTCGATGAGTTAAGTGTAACATCAACAGAGTCCAAGTATAATAAGCCTGACTCCGCTGATGCCCATGACGCATCAATCGTTGTGTCAGCGGTTGACCGTTCAGCAGGAACCATCACTGTTACCGGCGATTCGGCAACTGTTGCTGGAGATGTCCTTTGTCAGCTAGGCGATATTAATGCAAAGATTTCCGGTCTTGAAGCATGGTGTCCACGAGTTGTTGATTCAGACAACGCTAGTCTTTTTAACGTAACCCGAACAACTGACGTTAGTCGTTTGGGCGGTAACCGTTATGACGGCTCTGCTCTTCCAATTGAGGAAGCGCTGATTGAAGGACTTAGCCTTGCAGCACGTAACGGCGGAACACCTAGTCATGTAATGATGCACTACAAGAACTACTCACAGCTTGAAAAAGCTCTGGGCTCTAAAGTGCAGTATGACAAGGTAAGTGCATCTGATGCGTCAGTTGGATTTTCTTCAATGAAGGTTCATGGACCAGCTGGAACAGTTGACGTTATTCCAGATGTAAACTGTCAGCCAGACGTCGCATGGGGCCTTCAGCTTGATACCTGGAGCCTCAATACTCTTGGTGCTGCTCCACAGATTCTTGACCTTGATGGGAATAACATGCTCCGCGAAACTGGAGCAGATGCATACGAGGTACGCTGCGGTTTTTATGGCAACGTAGCCTGTTCAGCTCCGGGCTGGAACGTTCGTATTGCACTATAATTCAGACTCACTGAAAGGAGATTGAGTTATGGCGAATAGAGATTTTAAAGACGTGCAGGCACTTGAGCGTGAGCTTAAGATTATTGCTGGGCGGGTTACCACTGACGGCAGTGGCGTCGCGACTGTTGCTGACGGTATCGGCTTTACAGCGACAAAGGCGGGAAATGGAGACTATTGGATTTATCTTGATGATAAATACACCAGTCTCATGTACGCAAATGCGACCGTCACCGCTTCTGCCCCGGATGAGTGTTTTGCCTATGTTGTTTCACATGACGTAAGCGGAGCCACGCCATCGGTGCGGTTCAAGTTTACTGATGATGATGGTAACGCGCAGGCATTCGCAGATGGGGATGAGTTTTCATTCTTTATTCTGCTGAAGAACAGCAGCATAACATAATAAAGGGGGCCAGTGATGGCAGCAAGTAAGCCAGCATTGGCTCTCGCAATCCTTGAGAAAGCGCACAAGGTTAAGGCCGAAGGCGAAGAAGAGGACACAGGCATGGCAAGACGGGAAGCAGGTAATGCTTTCCTGAAAGC